>N._stephensi_709_foregut__coassemble_970_pt1 | contig 9230 bp, 7 predicted proteins | sample N__stephensi_709_foregut__metabat2_high_PE_009 | metagenome-assembled genome bin N | reverse complement strand
GGAAATCAACCGTGCCCGGGCCAAAGAGCTTATTGCATACAAGATTGTCTTTATTGGCAGCAAATTTGAGTCCCCAGCCATTGAAGCCGAAGTCGGCAAGCCTGATATCACCGGCAGCATTTTTAAGTGTCAACGGGCCATAATCACGTATCCATGTGTCGTTATAGTCGGCTTCTACCAACCCGATGAAGCGTATCAAGTCTTCCGGAAGCACCTTTACGGCATACTCCACAGACGGGACAAGCAGCATCGGTTTTGCATCATGCTTTATCAATGCACGCAGTATGTCAAAGTAACATTGATGCACCTGATCGAGCATATATGCCCAATCCGTGTGCTCATTCGGCAAGGATAGAAGTACCCCCTTTTGAGGCATCCACTCAGGTACTAATCGATAATCTGTCAAAGCATTTTTCATTTCATCTGTCACGTTCAATACTCGTATTCATCCTCGAGAGCCTCCCAACATGATTCTTCTTCGTCAAAGCGTCGGTCGCAATAGTCGATAAAACCACGCTTTTCTGTGGTATCTTGCTCGCTGCACCACTCTTTGTATGCCTGTTTGATATCGGGATCATCAAGCAAGAGACGTTTGAACTCGCTCTCGGCCATATCTAATGAACGAGCATCATGCAGCACATGTTCAAAAATTTCAATTATATCCATTTTATGAAATCGTTCACCGTCAACGCATGGCTGACCTATGAGAATAAAATTTTGCCAAAATTAGCAATTATTTCGTAATTATCAAAGTTCAATCCGCAATTTCTCCTGTCCGAGGATAGTGTTCGGGAAGATTGCAGATGCTTCATCCAGAAAGAGATTGTCATCTTTGTATCGCGAAGAATAGTGGCCGGTAAGCAGACGTTTGGCGCCGCATGCCCGTGCCATCAGGGCCGCTTGTTCGGCCGTGGAGTGACCTCTCTTCTTGGCTTCAGCACCAAGCTCCTTTGTATAAGTGGTTTCGTGATAAAGCAAGTCTACCGGGCCTATACTCTCTGCCAACGACGGCTTGTAGGCTGTATCTCCTATATGGGCATAGCTGAATGAGGGAGAAGGCGGTTTGGTGAGCATTTCGTTTGGTATCACAGTACCGTCGGGTTTGACAAAGTCCTCACCGGCTTGCAGATGTTGCATCATACAGACAGGTACGCCGTGGTAGTCGCACATAGCCTTGTCTATGTGTCGCGGATTGGGTTTCTCCTCAAATATATATCCCACGCAAGGCACACGATGCGCAAGCGGCAATGTGCGCACTCTCATATGCTTGTCTTCATATACCGGCTGCGGCTTAAACGGATTGACCTCGACAAACCTCAGCTCATATGACAGGTCACCTCCGAAAAACTCCACTTGAGATTTAAGCCACTCTATGCCGTTGGCGAAGGTGTATACAGTGATATACCCTTCCTTGCCTTGCAGCGAAAGCGTACTGAGCAACCCCGGCAATCCCAACACGTGATCACCATGCAGGTGAGTCAGAAAGATGTTGTTAAGCCTTTGAAACTTCAGCTGTGCATATTGCATTTGTATCTGTGTACCCTCACCGCAGTCTATCATATAGAGCGAATCGCGTATATTCAACACCGTGCATGATGGTACATGACGCAGGGTAGGTTTGGCTGAGCCACATCCTAATATGTTTACTTCAAACTTTGCCAACTGACTCTTCCTCTTTATCGTCGTACATCTGTTTGTAATCTTTAGCCAAGCCACCCGTGCCGGTCTCCTTGTATAGAGAGGGCAGGTCGTGGCCGGTCTCTTTCATCACACGTACCAGCTTATCGAAGCTGACGCGATGTGTGCCGTCGGTAAACGATGCGTAGATATTTGCATCCAACGCACGTGCGGCGGCATAGGCGTTACGCTCAATACATGGTATCTGCACCAGCCCGCACACAGGGTCACATGTCATGCCCAGATGATGCTCAAGTCCCATCTCGGCGGCATACTCTATTTGAGCCGGGCTGCCCCCGAAGAGCTGACAAGCGGCAGCAGCTGCCATGGCACATGCCACACCCACCTCTCCTTGACAGCCCACTTCAGCACCGGAGATGGATGCGTTATGCTTGACTACATTGCCAAACAGTCCGGCTGTTGCCAATGCGCGTAATATTTGCCGTTCATCGAGTCGACGGCTTTTCCATATATGATACAGCACTGCCGGAAGCACACCACATGAGCCGCATGTGGGCGCGGTGACTATCACGCCTCCCGAAGCATTCTCCTCGCTCACCGCCAATGCGTATGCAAACACCAGTCCGCGGGTGCGCATATTGTCTTTAAACCCCTCTGCTTTAACAAAATATGTATAAGCCTTACGTCGCAGGTTCAATGGCCCCGGGAGTCGCCCCTCGGTGTTCAAGCCTCTCTCTACGGCAGCCTTCATTGTATGCCATACTTCGCTCAGGAAGTCCCAAATACCTTTGCATTCACGCTGCTCGACATACTCCCAATAGCACCGCCCGGTATTCTCACAATAGTTGAGAATGTCGGTCAGATTATGCTTCTCATATATTTCAGCTTGTCCTTGACGTGCTTTCCCTTCCTCCTCAATAGCGCCACCACCGACACTATAGCAAGTCCATTCGTCAGTAGGAAAACCCGTGTCATCCAACGAGCGGAATGTCATACCATTCGGATGATAAGGCAGAAAGATATCCGGCTTCCAAATGATTTTTACCGGCATATCGCTCTTCTCAAGTGTCTCAATAATGGCGATATCTGTCATATGCCCTTTGCCCGTAGCAGCCAATGAGCCGTACAAGATAACCTCAAATCCGTGTGCATTGAGATGTGTCTTGAGGAAATGCTCGGCGGCAGATCGCGGACCCATTGTGTGGCTTGATGACGGGCCGGTGCCTATTCGGTATAATTCATGTATTGACTTCATACGGAGGTGGTTGTTTCAGATTGAATAATTGTGTTGTTTTTGGACCCGAGTCGGGTTAATCACTGCTGTCAGCTTGTTCAAGCAGTTGTCGAGGCAAGCTCTTGTGGGCTTTCGCACCCAACTCTTTCAGTTGCTCGGTGAGACGGATGACATTGCCCTTGCCGGTATGCAGACGGTTGGTGGCGGTGTTATAACTCTCCATGGCACGATTGAGGTTTGTGCCCACGTCGCGCAAGGCATCGACAAAGAGTACCATCTTGTCGTACAGGTCGCCTCCTTTTTCGGCTATCTTCATCGTGTTGCGATTCTGCTTGTCTTGTACCCACAGTTGAGACACAATCTTCATGACGGAGAACAGATGAGTAGGGGAGACCATCACCACATTATGCTCATAGGCATATTGCCACAGATTGCCATCACTCTGCACGGCTGTGAGGTAAGCTCCCTCGTTGGGTATAAACATCAGCACCTGGTCGGCACTGTCATCTATATTCTTCTGATAATTTTTGGCAGCAAGCTCATCTATATGCTTGCGTACGGAGAGCAAGTTACGTGCGGCGGCATCTTTGCGGTCTGCATCGTTCTCGGCAGCGACATACTCGATATAAGCACTCAGCGACACTTTTGAGTCAATAATGATTTTGCGCGCATCGGGCATAAGCACTATCACATCCGGGCGCTGCAACTGCCCTTTCTCATTGCGTATGACAGTGCCGTCTTCGTGCCGTGTGGCTTGTGTCACGAAGTGTATATCTTTCTGCAATCCGGCCTTTTCGAGCATCGTCTCAAGAACCATCTCGCCCCAATCACCTTGCACCTTGGTGTTACCTCGGAGAGCGGAGGTCAAGTTCTTGGCATCCATGCCGATGGTCTTGTTAAGCTCCATAAGCTGCTTGATCTGGTCTGTGAGCGATTGGCGTGACGCATTTTCGTTCACATAGCTGTCGTTGACTGCCTTTCTGAACCCTTCGATGTTTTCAGTAAGAGGCTTCAACAATGCATTTATTTGCTCGGCATTTACCTGCTTGAGCTCGCCGGACTGCTCCTTGAGCAACTCCGCCGCGAGTGACTTAAATTGCGCTATGCTCTCTCGACGGAGAGCCTCTTCGCGCTGATGCAACGCATCTTCTTGTTGCTTGGCTTGACGACGCATCTCCTCTTGATGCTTTTCCGCTTGCTGTTGCAGCTCTTTATGATGTCTCATCATCTCATCTTGCCGCCGTTGTTCTTGTCGTTCCAACTCAATCTGTTGTCGCTCATTTTGGTGTTGCATCTCTTCTTTAAGCAAGCGTATCTGCTCGTCATAGACAGCCGACTTATCTGTACGCCGTGACACATAACTCCAAAGCACGACACCGACAGTCAGTCCGATGATAAAGCATATAACAGGCAAAATAACTTCAATCATATAATTGTTATTTGCGTTTTGAGTTTTTGTTTGACTTTACTGCGGGCTCATCGGGGAGCGCATTCAGTTCGCTTTCAGCCTCCGGTATGCCGGCGGCAATAGCTTTCTTATAATATTTGCGAGCGCGAGCCATGTCTTGACGCATACCAATACCGTCACGATACATGCGTGCCACATATAGTGATGCTTCCGGGTGACCTTGCTCAGCTGCACGCCAAAACCATTCGGCTGCCATACGCGTGTCTTGCTGCACCCCGGTGCCGTTCATGAAGCATTCACCTATCGCAAACTGTGATGGTGCATGTCCGTTTTGTGCTGCCTTTCTGAACCAATAGGCGGCATCTTGCGGGTTGGCATTCAGTCCGTCACCTTCGAGAAACATCATGCCTATGCGATATTGAGCTTCACTGTTGCCATTCTTGGCTGAACGTCCGTAGGCCTTGAGCGCATCGACATATTCGCCTTTGGCAAATAATTCTTCGCCAAGTATGTAGTCATCATCTTCGCCAATCTCTGTTGAGTGTGCCGGCAAAGCGCAAGCTGTAAGTAATATCGTGTATATCAAAAACTTGAGTGTCTTCATTTGTATTATTAACAATTTTTTTGTTTGAAGATACGAGGCCGATACGCTTAGCAGTTACGACTCCGATATCTATATGTGTTGAAGTCAAACGTTCGGACGGCTCAAAATGTTGTCAATAAGCATTTGACTCACCCCGGAAGGCATTAACTATGGTCAAAAATACAATCTTGATATCGAGGAAGATATTCCAATGATGGATATACCACACGTCATATTCCACGCGCTTCTCCATTTGCCACAAAAATTCGGTGCCGCCACGGTAACCGTTTACCTGTGCCCAGCCGGATATGCCCGGCTTGACAGCATGTCGTACCATATATTTGTCGATGAGACGGCTGTAATCTTCTGTCTGGCTGACCATGTGCGGACGTGGCCCGACAACGCTCATATTGCCCAAAAAGACGTTCAAGAACTGGGGCAGCTCATCAAGCGAGGTGTGACGCAAGAAGTCACCGAACTTGGTCTTGCGCGGGTCGTTTTGGGTGGCTTGTACCTTGTCTGCATCCGTGTTGACACGCATGGTGCGAAACTTGTAGCAAGTGAAGTCACGCCCCTTGATGCCGGTACGCTTCTGCTTGAACAATATCGGCCCGGGTGATGACATTTTGATTCCGATAGCTATAGGCAATGCCCATATTGGCGATGTCAGCACCACCGGCAGTGACAGGCATAGGTCGAAAATGCGCTTTATAACGGCATTGTAGTGCTTTGTCAGCGGTGAGATGGTGTGGGTCAGCACCGGCATGGTGCCTACCATAGATTGTGAGAAGTGTCCTCGCAGTGTAGGCGAGAAGTTGGGCACGTATACAAATTCGATACCCAATTCATCTGCCGTACGCATCACTTTGGCAAGTCGCTCCTCTTTCGCTCCGTTGAGTGTGAAGAAGATGAGGTCTATCTTATTCTTCCTCACAAATTCCGGCAACAGGTGAAGGGGGGCGGTATAGTAGTCTGAAAACTTTTCCAACTCTGCCGTTCGGTCATCAAAGTATCCCATGATGCGATAACCATATCCCGCATCTTGTTGTATCTCGTTTGTCAGGGTGAGCGCGTTGTCGCGAGCACCGACTATTATCACACGTTTGAAGTTGAAGCCCATTCGGCGCACTTTGCGAAGCACTTTGTGCGCCACAATAAACCATATGGACAGCAGTGTGAAGCTGACACCCATATATATGAAGCCGGCTTTCCACCCTACATCGACAATGTCAAGCACATAAAACAGCACCGTCATTGCCAATCCATACACCACAATACACTTAAATGCTTGAAGTACAATGCGGTCAGCAAAAAGTATTCTCAAACGATGAACGTCTGAAAATAAGAACAGGGAGGGAATAAATGCGGTATTGGCAACAAGCCATACCAGCTTGCTGTCAAAAAACATCGATAAGTGAGGTATCTGACAAACAAGCCAATAAGCCAGATTGATGACTAAAAAGTCACCGATAATGAGGGCTAACTGCAAATATTTGCCAAGACGTATGTTATCGCCTTTAAGTGAGGGCATTATCTATCGTTTGTGTTGTAAATAGATGAGGATGTTCGAGAGTTTGTTTTAGGTTAATCGGAGGTTATGCAGAGGTGGTTGAAAAAGAGTGCGCCAAATACACCAAATACGTTTTTGAATAGTCTAAACTAATTATTTTAACGAGTGTAGTCAAGTTAGTGAACATGCACTAAGTTGACTTGCTGATCGCGTAAATATAGCTTATCAGATAAAATTCAATTATCATCCGATGTCCTGAATACGTACCTGTGGTTATTCAAAATACGTATATGCAACTGCTCAAAACACGTATATGTGACTATTCAAGATACGTAAATGTGACTGCTCCAAATACGTAAATGTGACTGCTCAAATATGTACAAGTGGCTGTTCAAATGTTATACAATCGTTGGTTGAGAGATTTACTTTGATGTATTCTATTTGAACAGCTACTTGTGTATTGAGTGTGTGAGGGTTTTACTTGGCTTCGTCTTCAGTCGTTGCAGCTGACTGCGGCTTTTCGGACTGCTCCTTCTTGGTCTGATCCACAAGTTTTATCTTGTTTTCCAACTCCTTGATCTCATCCTTGATGCGCTGGATACGATGCTCCATCTGCTGCAACATGCTGCTGCCGGCTTTGCTCTTGACACTGAAGAAGCCGAGGTTGTTCTCAAACGTCTTCAACTCGTTCTTCTTCTGCTCCAAGGCACGAGTGAGTCTGTCACGTTCGCGGTTGATCATGCGTCCGTCACCATTTAAGTTGGTGAGCTGTTCCTCGAAGCGGTTCATGCGAGCGCGGCTTTCGCGCAAGTCGAAGTTCTCGCGTACAGAAGCCAACGTGGCACGATACTCATCATAGAGCTTGTCTTTAACTTTGAATGGCACATGACCTATGGCGTTCCAACGAGCTTGTTGCTCTTTGAGCACCTCAATCACTTGTGAGCGTTGTGCGTCTGAGGGGATAGCCTTCAGAGCTTCTATGACAAGGCGTTTTGCTGCCAAGTTCTCATTCTCCTCCTGACGACGACCGGCAAGATCCTTTTTGCGAGCGTCGAAGAAGTGGTTACAAGCTGCCATGAAGCGCTGCCATACAGAGTCAGACTGTTTGCGCGGCACACTGCCGATAGTCTTCCATTCGGCTTGCAGAGCTACGATAGCCTCAGCCGTCTTCTTGAAGTCTGTCGAGTCTTTCAGAGCCTCGGCCTTCTCACACAGGGCAATCTTCTTCTCCAAATTAGCCTGAAGCTCGGCCTTGGTGTTGGCAAAGAACTCTGCTTTACGAGCGAAGAAGTCATCTGCAACCTTGCGGAAGCGAGCGAAGAGCGCGTTATTTGCTTTACGTGAGGCGAAGCCCAACTCTTTCCATTGAGCTTGCAGCTCCTTGATTTTTGCTGTTGCCTCATCGAAGGCGGCAAATGTCTTCAGCTCATCTATCTGTATCTTCTCAATCTCCTCGCACAGAGCTGTTTTGGCAGCCTCGTTGGCCTGCTCCGTCTGCTTGCGAGCCTCGAAGAAGTCTTGATGACGCTTGTTGATGATGGTTGACAGGGCTTTGAACTCGTCCCATATCTCTTCGCGATACTCCTTAGCTACCGGGCCGGTTTCGCGCCACAAGTCATGCAGCACTTGCAGCTTCTTGAAGGCATCGATTACGTCCTCTTCTTCAGTCAGCAGTTTGGCTTGGGCTATGAGGTCTTTCTTGATTTCCAGGTTCTTCTTGAAGTCAAGGTCGCGGAGCTCCTTGTTCATCTTCAAGCAGTCGAAAATCTGCTCTACAACCGTCTGATAGTTCTTCCAGCTGTCATTGACGGCGCCGGCCGGTATGTCGGTGATAGCCTTGAAGTCCTCTTGCAGCTGGCGAACCTCGGGTATATGCAGGTTTATATTGTCGATATCGGCAGCTATCTCTTTGAGTTTGCTGATGATTTCATTTTTCTTGATTAAGTTGGCCTGACGGCGCTCCTCCTCGGCAGCGAGATACTCATTGCGTAACTCGCGGAAAGCTGCCAACAAGTCTTTGAGGCGTATCTCTTCCGGGTCGGTTGAGCTGACAAATGAGTCGCCGGGCTGTGCTTCTTCTGCAAATTTGAGTGCTTCGCTTTCAAGCTCGGCATTGCGCAGTTGATAGAAGACTTGCTTGATGACGGCAACCTCTTTGTGGCGGTTGGCCTCTTTGTTTTGAACTATAAGAGCCAATGAGTCGACCAATTCGCTCTTACCCATCTCATGATATTTGGCAGTATCTGCCACATTCTTGCCGTCCTCTTCGGCTGTCTCGGGCAGCTCTTCAGACTCAATGGCCTCGAGCGTGTCCGATGCTGTTTCAGCTGCGTCAGTGGCAGCAGATGCAACCGTGGCGTCAGCCTCTGTCTGTTCGGTGACAACCTCAGTCGTTGTGGCAGCAGTCTCTGTAGCTTCTGTCTGTGCAGAAGATGTGGATGCCTGTTCGGCGTTCGGGGTTTCGACATTTCCGGGAGTGGAAATAGTCTTTTCAAGTTCGTTCATGTCTCAAAATTAGTATGAATGAATAATGTAGGGTAAAACCTACCTAAATACCGACTAATCGGTTTTGGCGTTCAAGTTTACAACTTTTTATCTTGTAAAGCAAATTTTTTGCGTAAAATATTCTTCGTTTGCGAAAAAAATTATTCTTCGACTTTGCGTATACGGATTATTCGAATGGGTGTTAAAGGCACATCACCGCGGTCAACCGGTGTATTCTGTATCTTCTCCACAATGTCCATGCCATCCAACACTTCTCCAAAGACGGTGTACTCTCCATCCAGATGAGGAGTGCCTCCTATAGTTGAGTATGTGTCGATAACTTCTTGTGGCATAGGTGTTTCTACCACATTTG
>N._stephensi_709_foregut__coassemble_964_pt1 | contig 9239 bp, 7 predicted proteins | sample N__stephensi_709_foregut__metabat2_high_PE_009 | metagenome-assembled genome bin N | reverse complement strand
GGCAGCATGAGCATAAATTGTCCGGCAAGGCGTATGGAGTTGATCATCTTGTGCTTGGCATAGCCGGGATGTACATTGCGTCCCTTGATGGTGATTTTGGCCACTGCAGCGTTGAAGTTTTCATATTCCAACTCGCCAACCTCTCCACCATCCATTGTGTATGCGAAGTCGCAGCCAAAGTGAGCAACATCAAATTTGTGCGCACCCATGCCAATCTCCTCGTCCGGGTTGAAGGCGATGCGTATCGGGCCATGCTTGATCTCGGGATGCTCCTGCAGATAAGCTACGGCGTCGATAATCTCGGCGATACCGGCCTTGTCATCTGCGCCCAGGAGTGTGGTGCCGTCGGTAACAATGAGGTCTTGTCCTACATAGTTGAGCAACTCGGGGAACTCGACCGGGCTGAGGATGATGCCTTCCTTCTCGTTCAGAGTAATGGGTTTGCCGTCATAGTTCTTCACGATACGGGGATTGACGTGACGGCCGCTCATGTCGGGGCTTGTGTCCAAGTGGGCTATGAAGCCTACGGTGGGCACATCTTTGTCGATGTTTGCCGGCAGAGTAGCCATAAGGTAGCCGTTATCATCGAGGGTGATGTCTTGCAGTCCCATCTTGCGTAGTTCGCCCTCAAGGTATTGGGCAAAAATCATCTGCCCCGGAGTCGACGGGGTCAGATTGGTGAGTTCATCACTCTGAGTATCAAACTTTACATACTCGAGAAATCTGTCTACAAGTGTCATGGGTATTATTTGGGGTTTAAGGTGCACTCAATCAGCCGGAGGCACCGAAGAGTTATGTTTTATTCCGTGTCTTATTTTGGGCGGGGAGAGAACTTTCCGGGACAGGAGGGGTGAAATGAACTATCCGGGCAGAGAAAATTATTCTTGCCTTATATCATTGTAAATGTCCGGGCGGACGGCTTGCAGTGTGTGCATGAACACCGTGTCGAAGACCTCCGCCTCAGCCGCACGTTTTTCAGTCACATACTCACTCAGTATGGCGCGTGCTTCCAGAAGCTTGTTCTGCATCCCCAGAGTATCCATGGGGTCTACATTGATCAGTTCGCGAGCCGCTTTACGACCTCTCTCGGCGGCAGCATTGACTTGCTCGTCTGTCAATGTTCCGGAGTTTGGCGTGTTCACAGTACGTCCGTCCTCTGAGCCGGAACATGCCGGTAAGAATGAGAAGGCGGCAATAAACGCTGATATGATGAGTAGCTTCTTCATAATGTGCCTGATAGGGGTATTTATCTGCAAAGTTAAAAAAAAATCCGCATATTGTCAACATAAAATCTTCAAATTTGTTGTAACTATAAACCAACAACCATGTAGTGTGATATATAAATGTTTAATTGTCAATAAAATATGAAGATTATGAAATACGCAATATTACTGACTACTGCCATCTTGGGTGCATTGTCACTCGGCGCACAGAACAGTTTGCCCGCACCGGGAGCCGCCGGAGGTACCGGTAATTCACTGCCGGCACCGGGCGGAAATGCCGGTAACCCCGGCCCCGGTCCGGGTGCAGGTATCGGTATGGGACCGGGCATGGGTATGGGAGCCGGCTGGGGCTCACCGTGGGGTCCTCCTCCTCCCGCTTCCAATCCCGTTTGGCTTCCGGCTTCTTATGGCACGGGATGGCAAAACGGCGGCAACCTCACTGTCCTGGGGTGCGGTTATGATGCTCAAGGTGTTTGGCGTGTCGTCCCTATGAGGGTGAACTACAGCTATAATGGCATACAATATAATGTCGAAGTGATTAACGCATGGGACCCCTGGACCGACTCATGGAATTATGGCGTTGATGTCCCGGCGATAAATACCTCTTATTATTTGAAAGGTAACACTTACGACTTCTATGCCGTATTGTCTACCGGTACATATTACTTCAACTTGTAATCTGACGGCGGAATTACATGCTATAAATGAGGGTGTGTCAATCGTGATACACCCCTTTTTTTGACTCGTCTGACAAGGGAGGGTATTGCAGATTAATAGCCGAGATTTACTGACATTCAAAAGAATTAGCTAATTTTGCAACACAAAATCCTCGAAAAGTAAGTCGTCAGATGAAGATTATTCGCACACTATATAGCAACATCACCTCAATAACGCCAAACCGCAATCTGTGGTTCGGGCTGTTTGTGCTCGCATTGATGTCGCTCGCCGACTTGTTCTCTTTCATCATAAAGTATGATGAACCAACGTGCTACATACCCGGTGAGGCTTGCCTGGCCATATTCAAAGCTACCGTGCTGACATACATTTATGCTCTTGTGCGAAACAAGAGGTTTTGGCGTATAATTGTCATCACAGGTTTAGTACTGTTCGCTCTGTTGTCGGTAGTCAATTTCTTCTCCACCATATTATATTCAAGAGGTATATCGCGCTCATTGTTTATGGTGTTTTTTGAGACCGACTCGCGCGAGACACTCGAATTCCTCCCCGGTATGTGGCATAACATCGGAGCATTGATATTCAGCCTGCCTGCACTGCTGACATATATGTCATTCGGTATACTTTATTACGTAGTCCGCAAGTTGCCGATACGTATTTTCAAATGGGGTAGTGCAGTACTCTCCGCTTTTGGCGGTTGTTTTCTGTTGTACATATTTATATTTGCCCAAGCAACCAAATCATCACATTTGATACTTGTACGCACGCCATTATTTGCTTATCGTGGGTATCAAGCCTATAAGTCCATGACCGATGCGGCGGAGTATATCAGGCCGCTGCCGTATCCGCAAACGGCCAAGACAAAGGCATTGGCGCAAGATGTCATTGTCGTGATAGGGGAGTCCTCGGCTCGTATGCACAATGGCCTGTACGGCTATCCCATAGATACCAATCCGCGAATGTCCTTGCTTAAAGACTCGCTCATCATCTTCAGCGATGCTATTGGTTCGTCGGCTTATACATCTGACAATATGCCTCGCATACTCACATTTATGCCGGACTCCATTTTGGGAGAGTGGTACGCATATCCGTCTGTGATACAGCTCTTCAATCGGCTTCAATATCGCACATATTGGTTGTCAAATCAAGAGGCTGCCGGCGCATACAGCAATACGTCAGCGAGCATTGCCTCTGTTGCTGATATAAAGCATTATACGGGTGCGGCTCATTCGGAAGATCGGTTGACAATAAACTATGATGAGGTGTTGTTGCCATACCTGCGAGATGCGCTCGGTGACGATGCTTCGCACCGATTAGTCATGCTTCATCTTATGGGTAGTCATACCGAATATAAAGAGAGATTTCCGGCTCATGCGGCCCATATTACAGCCGATGATGAGATGCGCCTGCGCCCCCGTAAATGGCTCACTGCTCACACTGCACAGGTCTCTGCCGACTATGATAACTCAATCAGATATACCGACTCCTTGTTATATGAAATGACCGGCTATGTTCGTAAGTCTGAACGCCCTTCGGTACTGATATATTTTTCAGACCACGGTGAGTCGGTGTATGATGAGAGCAATCGACAATTCCGTTCACTTGCCACGGTGAGAGTCCCTTTCTGGATATACATGAACCAAGCTTACCGGGAGGCTAACCCGCAGATAGCAGCACGTTTGAAGCAGATTGTCGACTTACCCTTCACCACTGCCAATACAATATATCTGTTGATGTCTCTCACCGGGACGGAATATCAATTGTATGACCCTCGTTTGGATATCCTCAATGAGCAGTATGAAAGCAGCCGACGTCGTTTTGTAGACGAGCAACCATGGCCATACAAGAAGTGACCGACACATCCATTCGTGGCGTGTGTCGGTCACTCAAAGTTATTCCAAATTCTTTCTTATAGTTTTATCGTAAAGTTGTTGAATGATGTCTTGAGCATATCGCATTTGCTGATATATGTCGGATAGCTCTCATCGGGATGTGTCTTGACATAGGTTGCCAAATCCTTATATCGGTGTTTTTTATCAATGTCGAAATTATAGACATACTCATTTTTATCCCAATTCCATTGTCTGAAGTCGGGTGTTGTGATGTTAAACAGATATGCTTGAGCATATATCAATTCAGCATCAGTCAAGCCGGCTGCCGGACGCTTCCCGAGAGCTTTGTTCAATAGTGCTTCGGCCTCACCGGCGAAGTCCATGTCATCATTATTCGCCTCCGGCATATCATACATGGATGTGCTGTATCGAGTGAGCCACCAGCAGTTGCCTCGCGGTGTGGCATTGATGTATGCAGCAGCTAAAGAGCACAAATCAGCACGTGTTGCAGTCGGTTTGTCAACCCGCCGCTGAAGGTCAAGTACATACCGACAATAGTCAGCTTTGGGGTTGGTATTGAGGGTGACAAACCATCTGTCTTCAACTTTCGGACGAGGTTCACGCCACGGCATGGTGTCATACTTTCGTGTCGCCATGTAGGGCGAAATGTTTTGTCGTGATATGTAGGTTAGCGGCACACTATCCAGATAGGGGAGTGCCTCATCAAACTTGCCCTGACGCATAAGTCGCGTGCCTGTTATGTCATTAAGATAATCTGACTCATATCCGTGCGCCATCACCGCCAAATCAAGCCACAGGTAGGTATGTTCATTCTTGTCCATGTTGTCGCGCCATGTGATAAGCTCCTCAATCGGCACTCTGTCCAGAGCATTAAAATACTCGGTGCGATAAAAGGGATTATAATCCCCATATTTACTGTCTACGGTGATAGATAAGTCCTCTTGTTGCATGGGTAGAAGTGCGTATGCCGCCAGATACCTTTGCCAGTCACCGGAAGCGGCAAATCGTGGTATCATGACGGCACGGAGCAAGCGTTCCGTCATGCGCCGTGCGTGGGAGTCCGTGTTATCAAAATCTTGGCATTCCAAATCACGAAGCCTTTTAAGATACGTGGCGGCAAGCGCGTTAGCCTTATCTTCAGATTTCTCGTTGGCAATATTGACAAACATGGCTATGTACTCCAAAGTGAGAGCAGAGTCGCTTGTGCCGCGACTATTCTCACCCTTGGCGAGCAGCTCTGCCGCTTGCGAGTAGTTGCCGCAATAATATTGTGCCAGAGCGGCAGCAGCATACCAATAGCAAGGATCCTTGACAGCCGGGTTGTTGACTGCTTCGTCTACTAAAAGCATGAACTTGGCCACTTCGGCTTCAGAGATATTCTGTGCCTCATACATCTCAAGGCGGCTTTTGATAAACTCAGCCGGCGTGTCCCAATATTCTGATACGTTTTTAGAGTCATCCATGGCATCGCGTGTCTCTTGCAGATTGTTGCAGAACTCACGCAGCAGCCATGGTATGGAGGGTGAGTTGGGGTCGCTGTCATAATAGCCTTGAATTACGGCCAGGTCACCGGTATTGGCGGCACACCATGAAGCGGAGCTGTGGTCGCCCAAGCGAGAGTAGATGGTGAAGGCTTCGACATTCTTCCCCTCACGATAAAGCACGCCGGCATACAGGTCATCCATCATGTCGGCAAAGATTGTGCCGCGAGCTTCTCCGATATATTTGTCGTAAATTTCGTGGCATCGTGCCCAATCTTTTGCCGTAAAGGCGGTGCGCATCATCAGCAAATGGTATTGGTCGGCAAGACGTGTCCCGCTATATGCCGCAGCCTTTTCGTATATTGAAGTGAGCATGGACTTTTGCCGCGCAATCTCTTCGGCTGTGGGATAGTTCCAGTCGTTATATGAGATTATGCCGTGTTTGTTGTATTGATATAACAATGATAGGTAGTCCAATACGTCATTCATACCTTTGGCACGTGCCACGGCGAAGATTTTATGGTCTGAGGTATTCTCATCGGCCGGGTCATATTCACCAATGTCATCTATGTCTTCGGTGGTGAGGGCGCATTGCAGCAGGCCGGACCACGCTCGTGTCAGCTCCTTATACAAACGCTCGTGATAGCAGTCGGCTTTTTCCGGCATATAGAAGATGTAATAGCGCTCTACGGGAGGCATGTATCCGCAAGCCAAGGCCGGTATTACGGTAAGTAGCGTCAATAGGCTAAGGAGTAAAAATCTCTTTGTATTCATGCTCTGTATACAGGTTTAAGTTATTGCTGTTGAGGTCGTAAAGTATTACGCGCTTGTTTATGCCGTCATATCGGCTGTTGAGGGCTTGCTTGATAGAGAGCAGGTCATTATATGCCGGCGGCGAATAGATTCTCAGTTGCATACCCGGGGATACGCGCACCACATTGCGTCCGTCGCCCAAAGCAGATGTGTATTGCATCGATGATACTACTCTCCAAATGCCCGGAGATGCCTGCCTGAAGACGTTCGGACTCTCTTCCGGGTCGCATCCGTATAGCAGAGCATGATACTCCCATTTGCCGTCAGCCGCAGGGCTGTACAATATCGGCCACTTGAAGTTGGGATAGGCGGCGCACAAAGGCAATTTATAGCTCCCCAAATACTTGAGGTATGGCTCAACTGCCTCTTTTGAGAGAATGGGGTTATTGTCGCTCGGGTCAGTGAAGCTGCCGGTATTATATACCATAAGCACACCATAGTCTGCTGTGGGAGGCTCGCTGTCGAGTTGATGTAGACGTATGGTCACAGAGGTGTGCATATTATAGCTGTGCGCTATAGCTGTTATATCGTCCATGAGAGCAAAAAAGTCAGCTTGTGTGGAGCTCGTCCAGTCGCAGTCTATCTGTATCTCACGAGGTGTCGGCAGCTGATGTGTCTCAGCCATTTGGCGTACCCTGTTCACAATGTCTCGCCCCATGTCGGGGCCGGCCTTACGCAAACAGTCATTGACAATAAACACTACAGGCACATAGTCCAATTCCGGCGGTAGCGAGTCAGTAAAGCTGATGGTGGCCTTGGGCTTTGCATAGTCGTGTTCACGGTCTGTATCGACATCAAAAAACTTTATGTACAAGGTCTTAATGTCATTCCGCTTGAGAAAGTCGCGCTCCTGCTCATTGAGTGAGAAGTTAGTGCGCCAGTAATACATGGCGTTGCCGGAGGGTACGGCACTTTCATCCCTGCTGTTGCATGCAGCGAGGATGAAAGATATAAAAATGCCGATTAGTGTCAATAAGTTAAAACGATGCATGGATGGCAGTAATATCAGTAGTCTTATAGAACTCACCTATAATGATGTTTGGGTTAAGTAGGAGGTTAAGGCTGAGCGGGCTAAACAGATGGGTTGCTTATAATAAGCTCGGCTACGGGGCGTTTGGGGACATGATGTACGCCGTCTGCCGTGCGATAATATTTAAAGTCAGCCGGGGCGTCAGGATTTTCGGGATCCGGTTCCATCTTCTCAATTACCACTTTCTGGTCCGGGTAGCCTATTGCCAGGACATAACGCGGCTGCAGCTGTTCGGGCAGACGGAGCGCGGAAGCCAACTCGGGTGCGTTGAATGCCTTGATGATGCAGCAGCCCAGGTTCATGGTGGTCGCACCGAGAGTTATGGCCTCGAGCTGTAAGCCGTCATCGCACAGACAGTTATTGCCATACTGAGTGTCAAGACATTGTATAAGATAGGCTGCCGGACGCTGACCCGGCTCGGGTCCGTCCCAGTCTTGAAAGTAGCCGGCCCATTTAAGTAAAGGGAAGATGGCATCACGCTCCTGCTTATCATACACGAGGCGATATTTGAGAGGCTGAGCATTACGGCCGGAGGCGGTGTAGCGAGTCAGGACCACGAGGTCACGCAGTGTCGTGGGCGATACCGGGTGATCCTCCTTGAAGATGCGGAATGAGCGGTTGGCCTTCAGTAAGTCCAACAGTCGGGTATATGATGTCTTGTCTTGCATAATTCAAATAAAGGATTTTGATTGCCCCCTACATACCGGGAGTGTTTTGACATTGCAAAATTACAAATTTATAGCCGCATGAAAGAATTTTTTTGAGGAAATTAGCAGATGAGAGCGAAAAAATTATTATATTTGCACCGTAAAAGCACGTGGAGTGTCACACGGCGAATAGCTTTTTGTGATGCTTATGGTGGTTTTTATGTCATTTTGTGACTAAATGAATGATTGTAAATAACTAAATAACCTTATAATAACACCGGAAATGAAAATTTCGCACATTGAACACATCGGCATTGCAGTGCCTAACCTCGATGAGGCTATAGCTTATTATGAAAATGTACTCGGCTTGAAGTGCTACAAAAAAGAGGTAGTTGAAGACCAGAAGGTGACTACCGCTTTTATCAAGGTTGGTGATGTGAAGATTGAGCTTCTTGAAGCTACTTCACCCGACAGCACAATCGCCAAATTCATCGAGAAGAATGGTGGCAAAGGTGGTATGCACCACATGGCATTCGCCGTAGAAGATGGCGTTGCCGAGGCTCTGGCTGAAGCTGAGAGCAAGGGCGTACGTCTCATTGACAAAGCTCCCCGCAAAGGTGCTGACGGTCTGCAGATTGCATTCCTTCACCCCAAGAACACACAGGCTGTGCTCACTGAGCTTTGCGAAGACCCCGCTGCCAAATAATGTGTAGCATAAAGTAACAACCCTATCACCCACACGCGCATCCGCTCTAATCAGAGGATGTGTGGTGTGGGTTATCGCTTTTAAAAATAATAAACTACTATACATACAATGAGCAAACAGACAGAAAAAATCCAAGAGCTTATTGACAAGCGCGCGGAAGCCCGCCTCGGCGGCGGTGAGAAAGCCATTGAGAAACAACACCAAAAGGGCAAATATACTGCCCGCGAGCGTATCGCCCAGCTGCTCGATGAGGGCAGCTTCGAAGAGCTTGACATGTTCGTGACTTATCGTTGTACCAACTTCGGTATGGGCGAGAAGAAGCACCCCCTGGGTGACGGCGTCGTTACCGGCTTCGGTACTGTAGAGGGTCGTCTGGTGTACGTCTTTGCACAAGACTTCACGGTACTCGGCGGCTCACTCAGTGAGACTATGGCACAAAAGATATGCAAGGTCATGGATCTGGCTATGAAGATGGGTGCTCCCGTCATCGGTCTTAACGACTCGGGTGGTGCTCGTATCCAAGAAGGTATCAACGCTTTGGCCGGATACTCCGAGATCTTCAAGCGCAACATCCTGGCTTCAGGTGTTGTGCCCCAGATTTCCGCTATCCTCGGTCCTTGCGCCGGTGGTGCCGTGTACAGCCCCGCACTTACCGACTTCACTATCATGGCTAAGGGTATCTCTTATATGTTCTTGACTGGTCCCTCCGTAGTAAAGACCGTTACCGGTGAGGACGTTACACAAGAGCAACTCGGCGGTGCCTCCGTACATGCCACAAAGAGCGGTGTCACTCACTTCGCTGCAGAGGATG
>N._stephensi_709_foregut__coassemble_950_pt1 | contig 9323 bp, 4 predicted proteins | sample N__stephensi_709_foregut__metabat2_high_PE_009 | metagenome-assembled genome bin N | reverse complement strand
GAATCGGGTAAGGGCATTATGCTTTTATTTCTAATTTAAATGAAAGAGCCGTGCCTTGGCACAAATATGAACTAAGGGTGTGTCGCAAAATTGGTTGCGGCACACCCCTATTGTGTTTGGGATTAAGCAGGAAGTAAATTTAGATCGACCTGCTGCTTAGTACTTTTACTTAACGAGAGTAGCGGGGACAGCCTTGCGGGGCTTCAGCGGTGAGGGCACTGTCACATCAAGATTGTTTTTCAGCTTGGGTGACTTGTGCTGTACCTTCTTGGCACGTACCTCTTGGGGTGCTGTCTCATTGTATAACAGGCCGGTGTATGTACCCTTGATGGTGTAGCCCTTGTCATCAACGAGGTCAAATACCATAGTGCGTGTACCATTGGCATTTGAGGAAATCACGATTGTGCCGCCATCGATGGGAGCGAGATACTCCTGATAGCCTTCAGCATTTGTGCTGTCGAGGTCACCATACCATGAGAACATCAAATTGCCACCATAGTCAATGTAGCCGTAAAGACCACACTTCTCAGCCACCTCATTGTTGATGGTATAAGTACCGTCGGGCAGCTCTTCCTGTGAAGAGATAAGCTCGAATGTCAAGTAGTCACCCTTCTGCATCTGAGACTCTGTAACCATGACGATAAACTGGTTAAGACCCTCCTTGATATAGTCACCCATATTGTAACTGATAGCTATGGTGTTATCCTCAAAGTCAAGAGTGACATCGTGGTCGAGTGTGCTTGAGAAGTCGGACTTGCTGTCCGGGTCATCATAGCGAGCTACCACGAGGTTGCCGTTGTATGTGCCCTGAAGCTGGATACCTTTGTCAGTCACGAAGTCAAAATCCATCTTTGTGGAGTTCTCGCTCACTGTCATGGTACCTGAAGTGATCATACCGCGATATACGCGACCCTTGCCGTCAGAATAGGTCATATAAGAGCCGGTAGCATATATCTGACCCCAGAAGTCGATTGTGCGACCCTGACCCAGTGAGTATGGAAGCTGTGTGTAATAGTCAACCTCGGCGCGGGGATCTACAGTGTAAGTGCCGTCGGGCAAGAATGAAGTCGGGTTAGCCGGGTCTTGCTCCTTGGGCAGGTAAGTGTCGAGCTGCAGCCAATAGCCGTTGAGCTGATTGCCGTCAGCGTCAAAGTCACCGCTGTAGAGCTGCACTGTGGCGTCAGATGCGAAAGGATAGAACCAGTTGGCATAATAACGCTCTTGAGCACCCTCGAAAGTCACATCCTGATCTTGAGTAAATTCAAGCTCCTCAGTGATACCGGCGCTGAAAGCGATAGGACCTTGATATTGCACAGCTACAAACTCGCCTGTGAGCAGTGTGAACTCGCCGCGGATGTCATAGCTGTGACCGTCGTGGCGCACGTCTACGGCACCGTCAATGAGCGGAGATACGGTGACACCCTCGTCACCCTCTGCCAGACGGATGTAGATACCCGTACGCTGCAGGTTGAACTCACCGGCTTTTGCACCGGCACCGGCCAGATAATATCCGGTAGGCAAAACAGCCTCAAAGGGGTCATCTGACTGAGCGGCCACCAGCTCCATAGCTATCTGTATGTCGCCGATAGCGGCGGGATTACCGTAAGTGTCCGGGCGTTCCGTGCCGAAGCAGATATAGTAGTTACCCAGGTCATCTTTAGTTGAATACTCGGCGCCGACAAGATAGTTGGTCTCGAGGTAAGCGGGAGCCTCCTCAAACTTTATGCTTGCCAGTTCGGTGGTTTCGTACTCCGTCTTGGAGCCGTCAGTGCCGGTGATCACCACCTTATAGTTCTGAGCCGAAGCTGAGAGTGCCAAAGCACTGATAGCCAGGGCTGACAATATTCTTGTTTTCATGTTATTAACGTGTGAGATTAACGGATGAATTTGAATGTGTTACCCGGCATGGCAGCGACAAAGACGCCGGCACCCAGACCGGTAAGGTCGATGTTCACATAGCCGGCGGCATTAGCTGTAGCAGCGGCTACCATGGCTCCGTTGGCGTTGTAGAGTTTAACCTCGGCATTAGCCTCGAGACCCTCTACCGTCATATACTCTTTGGTCACCTTGACACGCAGGTCGGCAGCGTTGACATTCTGCACGCCGGAGGGCGCCTTCTTGAATGTGAAATTCTCGATGTCACCCATGTTGTAGCGTATATCCTCGATATTGTTGTCTGAGGCGATAACCACCTCATCACCGTCGAAGGTTGCCACGGGGTAGTACTTGAAGGCGAACTCCACGGTGTTGCCCTCTTTTGTATTCACGAGCAGCGTGTAGTCATAATCCTGAGCTGAAGCTGAGAATGCGGACGCTATCACTGCCAGTGCGGCAAATATATATTTCTTCATAATTGTTGCTTCTTGTCTGTTGATTTAACATTAAAGAGTACCGGTGTAAGTGGCATAGAGTGTCTCATCGTTCTCAAGCACTGCATCCACCACGATGGTATAAGTATCACCATCCTTGGTTACAACTACTTTACCGGAAGACATGGCGATTTGCTCACCGGAGGGAGTGTAATAGTTTGCGCTCAGTCCGCTCACGAAGTAGGTCACTGTGTCATCGCCGATGATATAAGTCTCGGGAGTAAGGCTTGAACCTTGTACGGGAGCCATGGACATGATGATTTTCTCATCACCGGAGCCGCTCAAAGTGACATACCAGTCACCCCAGCCGAAATTACGTGCTGAGCCGGTAGTGGCCTCGAATGTATAGTTGTAAGTCTTGGGACCTTCGGTTGACGGACGCTCGGGCAGTGTGCCGATGTAGACAGCCTTCACGGGGACGTTGTCATCACCTATGACACCCTCGATAGTCACGATACGGTTGTCACCGTCAGTAGCTACGGTCACTGTGCCGGACTTGAAGACTGCGCTGCTCAGTGTGGTGGGTGAGTAGAGGTCTACCAAGCTCTGTGCAGTGCCGTTGGCAGTGCCGGTGCCGAAGGTATATGTGCCGTCGGGCAGAGTTGTTGTACCCTCGGCGAAGAAGTCTATACGAGCCTCAATCTTGTAGTTTGAGTCTGAGAAACGATAGTAGAAGCCATTGGCTGCCGGGTCGTTGACATTGACATAAGTAGCGCCGGTGAGGGTATACTCCTGAGTGTTCGGGCCGCATGAGAGAGTGCCGGTGTATGTGGCGTGAAGCTTTTTGCCGTCAGCGAGCACGATGTCGGCTGTCATGGTGTAAATCTGGCCGTCGAGGGCGAATACCACTTCACCGCTCTGGAAGCCCACCTTGGTGCCGTCAGTGAAATAGCTGTAACCTATGTCGGTGCTTATTTGACCATCGTCAGTTCCGCCGATAGTGTAAGTGCCGGGCTGCAGATACCAGTTGTTGGCATGATACAGGTCGAGAGCCAAAGTAGTAGAGGCGTCAGCATTGACGAACTGCATGAAGTAGTTACGTGTACCAAATGCCATAGCCACACAGCTTGTAGCCTGGAAGTTGATTTCAGAGTCATCAGAGCCGGTATAAGGACGCTCGGGGAGCTCGCCGGTATAAGTGGCGGTCATGTGCAAATCATCTTGTGCCAGGATACCGTCAATTGTGATGACGCGGTTAGCACCTACGGTAGCGACAGTCACGGTGCCGGACTTGAACTGAGTATTTGCACTTATGGGTGCGTTGGGTCTATAGAGAGATACAGAGCTTTGAGCTGTGCCGTTGGCGCCGCTGTCGGCGAAAGTATATGTGCCGTCGGGCAGAGTGGTTGTACCCTCAGCGAAGAAGTCGATACGTGTCTCAGTGCCCCAGTATTGGTCATTGAAGCGATAATAGAAGCCGTTGGCAGCCGGGTCGTTAACATCAACATAAGTCACTGCTTTGAGGTCGAAGTTGACAACCGGACCGTTGGCAATCTTGCCGGTATATGTGGCCTTGACGGTCTTGTCGTTGGTCAGTCTGATGTCAGCGTCGATAGTGTAAATCTCGCCGTCGAGTGTGATGAGGACATCACCGCTCTTGAAACCGGTTGAAACACCATCGCTTGCGAAGAATGAGTATGAGGGGTTGTTGCCGATAGTACCGGCTGCCTCTGTTGAATCCACGGGGTATGAGCCGGGCTGCAGGTAGTATTTGGCTGTCTGATACAGGTCGAGCATCAATGACTGATTGGGATTGTTGGCATCAACCATGTTCAGAGCGAAGTTGGATCCGCTTGAATAAATCTCATCCTCAACTGTTGTTGCGACGATAGTATAGTCATAAGCGGGGCCTACGGGTTCTGACGGGCCGCAATTGCCGAGCTCGCCGGTATATGTGAATTGCAGTGTCTTGCCGTTCTGCAGCTCAATCAGGCCTTCGAAGGTATACTCCTTGCCGGAGAGGGTCACATTGACGGTACCGCCGTTGAAGTTGGATGTGAGGTTGCCCTGCTTGAATGTCGAGCCGACACCGGTGATATAGTAGTCAGTAGTGGGAGTGCCGCCGTTGACTTTCAATACCTCATATGTGCCGGGGAGCAGATAGCTTGTGCCGGGCTGGTGAATGTCCATAACCACCTTTGTAGTGGCGTCTGTTGTGCATGTGAATGTCAGGTACGGGTTAGTCATACCCCAGATAGCTGAAGCGTTGACAGCATTGGCATTCATGACATAGTCTGCTGCGGGCTCTGCTACGGGACGTTCGGCGAGCTCACCGGTATATGTGAAGTCTACCTCCAGACCGATGCTCAGAGTGCCCTTAACATTGATGGTGCGGTCAGCACCCTCGCCGGAGACTGTCACTGTGCCCTCTGTGAAGCGCAGACTGCTCTCGCTGTAAGGAGCTGCCAAGTCTACATAGCTGTCAGCGATAGACACCGTGCCGCTTGCTTTTGAGTCAGAGATGGTGTATACGCCGTTGGCCAACTGAGTCTCGTTGCAGAAGAAGTCGAGACGCATGGTGACATCCCAGTTGGCGTCATTAAACTTGTAATAGAAGCCGTTGGGAGCCGGATCGTTTATTTCTTGATAAGCTGCGGCTGTGAGGTCGGTGGTCAAGATGGGGCCGAACTTGTCGACCGTGCCATTGTATGTACCTTTAATCTCCTGACCGTCAGCTGTGAGCAGATCCATGGTGATGCTGTATACATCGCCGCTGTATGAGATGCTCATGTTACCGCCGGTAAGAGCCAATGATGTGCCGTCAACGAGGATGGTTGAATAGCCCGGGTCGATGGTGTACTGAGCATATGTACCGGCAACGGTAAACTCGCCGGCGCCCAGCCAATAACCTCTGGGTTGATAAATGTCCAGATCCACTTTGGTCTCATCATTGCCGGTACCGAAGTGGAGAGTGAGATTGCTCAATGTCCAAGTTTGAACAGAGAGAGACTCAAATGTGAGCTCCGTGACCTGTGCTTCACCGCCATCCTTGACGAATGAGATGTCTTGCACATAGTCGGCGTGATATCTGTGGGAAATGTTGTCCTTGTCGACAACCACGATGTTTTGAGCATTGGAGCTCAACACCGCCATTCCACACAGAAGCGCTGTAGATAATAGGTGCTTCATATTAGTGAAATTAAGTTATATAAAAAAGTTGTGTTATATAATAATCAGTAGGTGGCCAAGACAAAGACCGGGATTATGTCAGGATAATACCCGAAACCGACGGGCCATGGTATTAGATGTAGCCAAAGCATACGAACGCCCAAAGTTACATTTTTTTTTTAATAAAAGCAAATAAACGTCAAAAAAATTGAAAAAAAATCCCAAAATAAAGCGTATGGCGGCGTATGGGAGGACACATCGCAGGGTTGCACAGCTCATGCAACAGATTCATGAAATGCCTTATTGGTTATCGGACGCACGGCTCATGCGTCTCTATGGGTCAATACGTTAGCAAGCAGCAGCGTTCTGTTTTGAGGTGGGTTCTATAAAAATATATGTTTTTGAGCATATTTAACATATTTTAACGTTTGCGGCTTTTTATTTTGAGATGTGTAGTTTAATTTTGCATTTATTCTACGAGTTTATACCTTATTGTGTGATTTCTCCCGGGGAGTGTCTTTTGTGAAAAACCCATTATACTTTACGCATTTTCATATATGTTGCTGTTGCAAAAGCTCGTAAATGGAAGGTCGCACGACTCGTGTATCCTCCATTAAGGCATTGATAATCAAGTGAACACACGAGCCGTGTGTCCCTGTGATGTCGACAATACGAGGCTCTGCAACGCCATCGAGCAACTTTATCGAGACAGCCGGCTATACGCACCTTGTGAGAAATCCCGGGTCGCAAATGACAGTACGCTTGAAAATAAATAATATACTAACTAAAAAATTCTGACAATGTTAAAGAACCGATTAAGAGTGCCTATCCGGCTCTTCTGCTTGATAGCCACATTCCTTGCCTTAACCCTCCCCTCCTATGGTTATGGCACATATTACCTGCACACGGAAGACTCCGGCAGTGCAAATAAAGAGGAGCTCAAATTCGACGCGGACGGAAATCATTTCACATTGAGTCTAAACAGCCTTAAAGGCAAATGGACCATATACAAAGTAAATGATGGTGAATGGGATCCATATAATGCGGATTACGCCATACCGAATAATGGAGAATATGGGCAACTTCATAAAAACAATTATTCCTTTTATTGCGGCAATTCAAGCGATGTCACCATCTATAATGTTAAAATGTCATTTTATGAATGGGATAGTGACCATAATCCACATACCCTTCAGATTTCGTACAACCTGACTGAACAAACTGAACAGTATCCCACTTTAAAGTATACCGGTGGTAAAGACAACTGGGAAGTGGTTACGCTTACCGATTGGAATGACTCCAATCATACCTTTACATATACCACCACATTAAAAAATGATCAAGAGTTTGGCTTTCTCGATATGTATAGCACATTTTATGCTTGCTTATCCTCTCAAAATAACGAAATATCAAAAGATTGCACAAGAACACTCTCAAGTAGTAATAAGAAAAACTTCAAGTGGACCGGGAATGAAGCTGAGGTGACCATGATTATCACCATGGGAGATAAAAATTATGCAACCCCTCAGTCGGTTAAATTTGAAGTTATAAGCCAAAGTGACCAACCATCAACTCAAGTAAAGTATTGGGATACCGAAAAGCCTTATTACGTCGATTTGAGTGCTGCAAAAAGCATGTTTACAAATGGCCAAAAGCTGACAATTTGGGACAGGATAGCCAATATTACAGCCACAGCATCAGACCCGGACAACTGGATATACTGCTTCACTGTCACAAACCGGAATTATTCCGGCGTATTGTATATTAAAAAGTAATGAACAAAACTACAACGAGTTTAGCGTCTCAATACCGGAAGATGGCAAGAACCTTATAGTCGTAACTTCCGACTTTAAACTTGGCAAATGGGATGTTTATCCACCGCTAATTGAGGATTTGGAGGCGGCTTTGATTGGTGATGAGAATGACTTTCCGCGATATTTCCTGCTTGGTGATGTGCTGAATAACTTTGTGCCGAGCCCGGCATATCGTCTGGAAGAGGATGGCAACACATTCATACTACCTCAGTTCGCACTGCGCAGAGCCACAGCTCGCGAAAAGGACAATAACCCCGATACCAAACTCGGTTTCGAGCTCAGAAAATATATAGACTTCACTCATTATATAGTTGTGGCATCCCTGTCTGATGCGGATGTTGACGAGCTTATTGATATGGATTCCAACCTGCACGGTAAGTGGAAGTTGGGCTACGATGACTATCCCGGTTATCCCGGTTGGTTGGCCAAAGCTGTGTACACGGAGAATGCTGACGGCAATTTGGGCACACTGACTATCACTGACCCGCAGGGTGGATATAACTTCAGCAGTTATACAATGCCCTACATTGGCATTTTGGGTCAAAATTTCAAGCAGGAGAAGACATATTCAACTCTATATGGAAACACTGACAACGGATGGCAAGAGGCTTACATACAATATGGTGAGGATGGCCAACCTATAATCGATGCCAACGGCAAAGCATTCTATAACACCATATGGCCGCCGCGACATAATATCCGTATGCTCACCAATATCACCGATAGCGACAACATCGGATTGTCTACCGCGACCATGGAGTTTGACATTCAGCACCCCGAGGGTGAGGCTAACGCAGCCAAATACTATCAGACCGGTGCTCAATGGATTGAAGAGCTGAAAAACAGTCAAGAGGCTGACGCATACGTCAATCTCACAGACGGCGAAACAAGAACCATAAACAGTCATGAGTACGATAATCTGAAATCCGACCGCAACTATCTGCGCTATGTGTGCAAAAACTTGTGGATAGAAGGCTCTTTCAAGATCTGGACCGGCTGGAGCGGTCAAAGGGCTGATAGGGGTTCGGCTCAGTGGAACAATCACTTGTATTTCTCATTGCATAAAGATGAGACCGAAGAAGCCAACAAAGAATTTGAAGTTCAAGCTCGCACTCCCTATGTGGCTACCGCTGATGTGAATGCCGACAACTTTAATGTGAAGGGTGCACAGTTCTTCTCAACCGTGGAGCTGTTTATCCCGGTAGATGATAATGGTATGATGGAACGCGATGCGATGAATGATGCACGTGTATACTTCACCAAGTCATTGGCTTCACCGCAGATTAAGGCAAAGAAGGTTATCGATGAAAGCAATACTGATATCCGCAAGGGTTACTATCAACCATCAATCGAGCTGCCCAACGGCTACTATGTGACCTCATATAAGGTGGTACGCGCCGACTATAATGTGTCACCCGATGAGCCGGACATGTGGCAACCGGTAAACACCGAGTTTGAGCCGGTGGAGGAAGAAGATGCCATCGTGGCCGGTGCCGAGAATGTGACTCTGGATAACGAAGGCTTCAGCAACGCGTTTGCAAAAGATCTCGACGGCGCTTGGACGCTTGATGCCGAGCTGGATGCCGGTGTGTATTTCTACTACCTTGAGGTGACTGTATCTAATGGTGAAATAACTCGTACATACAAGGTACCATCAACATACTTCGAGGTGTTCGATACTAAAGCCAATCCCGATGTGGTGGTTTATCAGTTGGTGAAGAAGAACGGCTCTGACAACACATATGTGACATACCGCCGCGGTGCCGCCACCAAGTATAATGTCACCCTTGATGACGCCGGCAACCTGAAGACGGTTAAAGCCTTCGGCTCAAAAGAGACATTTGACTATACTACCGAAGGTGAGTGGACCGGCAAGGTGGCTATCCGCACATCCGTACCGCAAGCATTCAAGGGTCAGGATGGCACTGCCAAGAATGTAACCAATCTATCACTCATGTATCAACTACCCTCCGGGGAAGCAAAAGTGCTGAAAAACTTGACTTCTGAAGCCAATAAGGATATCAATAAGAAC
>N._stephensi_709_foregut__coassemble_926_pt1 | contig 9525 bp, 8 predicted proteins | sample N__stephensi_709_foregut__metabat2_high_PE_009 | metagenome-assembled genome bin N | reverse complement strand
AAAACGATGCGGCTCGCCCCACTCCAGACGCCATGGCTGATTGGGCGACTTGACGATGTATCGATAATTAAAACCGGATTTCAGCTCCGGCACGTCGACCTCCAATTGCCATGACTCGCCGCCCAAATATTTGAGCTGCGGCGCTTGGTGGTCATTATTATCGCCCAATGCCGGGATGTCACCGCTGATGTACAGTGCTTCTCCCCAAAATGTGCGATAATTGATATTGAACGTAATCTTCATACTATTTACTTGTGTATGTGTAGTCTTGGACTATAACTCTATCTGAATGAGTGAGTCCGGCGTAAAATGACAGTCGGATGGCGACTGCTTATGCGCATTCTCGCTCAGTGTGCAAAGATACAAAAAAATGCCGACACTTGCAATATTTCGGATATGTTTTACAGCATATTCCGGCTTTTTTGTCGCTAATTGTGCTCTTGACCGAGGTTCATCCATCATTATGCGAGCTTCGGCAATAGCGGACTTTCAGCCCCTCGCGAAGTAGCTTGACACGCTGACTGAACGTCTTCTTGCGGCGCCAACTTGCTGCAAAATGGTGTATCGCTATCGTGTTCTCTGTCGCGTGCATCAGGCCGTCCTCTCCACGGATACCACAGAAATAGTCTGCCGGGAAGATTGTCGGCCAATCTTTGATTTCAAGGCTCGGCAATATCTTGCATGTCAGCAGCTTGGTGTTGGGAGTGCGTACTGCATGGCCGCAACTGTTGATGAAGTGTGTGGTGCTGTAGAAGTCCAAAAAGCGTTTAATCCACGGCTGTCCCGGCGCTGCTCCTATGACGGCTGCACCGACAAGTGTCGACTCCATGCTCACAAACGAGGGCAAGCGCATATATGGCGCAAAACTGCTCACCACCTCCACATCCGTGTCAAGGTATATGCCACCATATGTGTATAGCGCGTAAATGCGGCATACATCCGACACGTGTGCGTAATTGCGTGTGAGATATGCCTCCCGGGCATATCTGAAGGATGAATAGTCAAAGTTTGTCTCGTTCCACTCCTTCAGCTCAAAGTCGGGCAACCGGGTGCGCCATGTCTCCAAGTATTGAAGAAACTCCTTCGGCTTCTCTTTGCCACCAAACCAACAATAATGTAATATCTTGGGTATCATCTGTTTATCAATCTTTTAAGTTGGTCTCATGCTTGCGAAACGGGTGTTTCAGTTTTTTCTTAAAGTCCACATGTGCATCGTGTCGTTTTTTGGCCGATATGGCTTTCGGCAAAAGTGTGTCCGGCAAGTTTGCGTAGCGCAAATATTCGCGCAAGAAGAAGACGAAATCATCATCGTATGAGCTGAACCGACACAGATTTTTGAAACGCACACCCGGGGAAACCGATTTGCCTTTAGGGCTGATTGTCATACGGTTAAGGTCAATAAGCGAGAATGAGAAATTACCCTCCCCATATGCCACCCGGACATTGGTGTTGTTCAAGTCTTTGTGTACAACACCTTTCTCATGGAGCAAAGCGACGAAAGCGGCGAATGCCGACAAGCATGGTCGGCCATACTCTTGAAGTGCATCTATCAGAGACATCTTGTCATCATATTTGCATATATAATATGAGTCAACAAGTGTGTTTGATGTGCCACGAATTTCGACATACCCGACAGGCTGTGGGGTGTCAATGCCGCGCACAAGCAGTTCGGTTGCGTTGCAGAAAGACTTGTGTGCTTTCGACTTGAATACGGCATACACCAAACGTTTTTTTGTGCCGGAAGCAAACTGCTTTACCACCACACGGCTTCCGCAAAAGTCTGTGGCAACAAGTCGGTTACGCCCGGCGTATATCACCTCGCCTCCCTCTGCAGAGCGATGTATGAGGGTTATCAAATCTTTCTCCTTGATGTCGGGGGCGGCCTTTACTATGGTTTTCATTTGCGAGTGGTCTTGGATGACTCAATGCTATCCTCCGTCAGTTTCGACAACAACATAATCTGATATATCGAGGCCATATAGGCCTTTATCACTCCTTTGCGGCCATGAAGAAATCCACCCGCAAATATATAACTCTTGACAAAGAACCATGCCGGGCGAAAGAGCAATTTGCCCACACCATATTTTTTGTGCCTGCGCTTTGGTACCTCATAGTCAGAGTATACGTTCATCTTGCTGATACGCTGAGTGATACTCGGATTGTCCAGATGTATCAAGCTCAATTCGCGTTTCACCGGTATGTTCTTGATGTCATTGCCTTCAATCACCGGGCGAGCATGTATTATCGGCGGCCAATAAGCCTTATCTTTAAGGAAGAAACGCAGTTGATAGTCCGGTGTGTCTTGTACCCGGTCGCCCATGAAACGATTGACACGCGGAACTACCAACGCACTCTTGAAGCCGACCGTGGCAATCATTCGGTATAGATACTCGCGAAGTGTGGGGGGTATCACCTCGTCAGCATCTACCACAAAAACCCAGTCGCAAGAGGCTGAATGTATTGCGAAGTCGCGCGCCGGCTCGCATATCTTGTGCTCCCCCTTCGGGAATGTCACAATCTTGCAACCATAGCGGCGTGCAATGTCGAGAGTATCGTCTGTACTCTCCATGTCGCAGATTACTACCTCGTCAAATTCCTTGACGCTCTCCAACACCTCTGCCAGATGTTCTGCGGCATTGTATGTGTTTATTACAACAGAAATTTTATCGGACATTATGACTATAGTCTGAAAGGCGAGTCATGCAGAAAGGAGCATGACCAAATTTGCCGCAATGTACAAAAAAATGTTAATGCAGCAAAATTTTGCGCCATAAAAATGTTTTTGCTGACTGATAAGCATATCTAACCGCCATAGCGCAAAACGGCAAGTAATAGAGATCGGTTCTTACTATTTTTATAGATATTCATATTTATTATAAAAAATCATTGTTTAGTCCGATATAAGTCACGACGCATCTTCGAACTCAAATCATCTCTCAATAATACTTGCCGATGAGTCTGAAAATCGGCTGTTATCCTTAAATTAACATTTGCTATAGCGAGAAATGAGTGCATCAAGGGTTATTTTAACGCGAAAAAATTTTTCAATCCAAAATAATGTTGTAAATTTGTGTTCTGTAACATAGTTTACCCCGGCCATATTCCCTATGAGTGTGTTTTTGGGATGCGTTTTATCTGCCGGAATTTGAAATCGTGGTATTAAATATTGAATAACTATGCGGCATTAAGGCGAGCTTATTTGCCCCGGGTTATTTGTAGAAGTTGAAGATAATGCTGAAGAAGACTACACTGGAACATGTCATAAGTCATGATCTTAGTGAATTATGGAGTGTATTGACACGTGACGAGAAACGTCTCGTCACCGATAACTTCGTCATGCACAACTTTAAGAAAAATCAAATCATTTACGCCGAGAATGAGCAGCCGGAATACTTGTGGTGTCTGCTCAAGGGTAAGGTGAAGATGTACAAAAACGGTATCGGCGAGCGCGCTCAGATACTTCGTCTGTATCGCCCGGTACAATACTTCGGGTATCGAGCCTACTTCGCAAAGGAATTATATGTGTCCTCAGCTGCCGCTTTCGAACCGGCCATCATAGGTGCCATCCCTCTGCATTTGGTGGAGAAACTAATACGCGGCAATATGGATTTGGCCATGTTTTTTATCCACGAACTGTCTAAAAATCTCGGTGGCTCTGACACAAAGATTGTCAACCTCACTCAGAAGCATATTCGCGGCCGTCTGGCAGAAGCACTATTGTTGCTCGTGGAAAGCTATGGCTTGGAGGAAGACGGCGCAACACTCAAAATATATATGAGTCGCGAAGACTTGGCCAACCTCTCCAACATGACGACGTCTAATGCCATACGAACTCTCTCCGGCTTTGTCAATGAAAAATTGATTATTGTTGACGGCCGCCGCATACGCATTATCAACGAACCCCAACTACGCAAAATTTCAAAATTCGGCTAAATATTTAAAATTCACCAATATAGGACATAAGATAATATGTCAGGGATTTCTCAGGTCAGCCTTGCGACATAGGGGTGCATAACAGAAGCCGTCCTTTCTTGTCGAGCAAGCTGCATGCGTATATGAAGTGTGTGCCGCCGTCATTGATTTTCAGCTTCGTCTTCAGCTTATCCGCCGATTCCGGATAGTTGCGAGTGACTATATTTGCTTGTCTCGGCAGCTCTTTTGACATCTTTTTGGATGGTAACAACACCTTTTCTATCCTCAATACGCGCCCGGGCATACACTCGGGCAACTTCTCATCAGATACATATAGATGTGTATTAGCGCCTAACTTGCGCAGTGTCGGGAATGACTTGCCCAAAGGAGCCTTGTGTAGAAGCTTCATTAACGATGCGTTGGGCTCAAACAAATATTTGCCGGCTGTCACATCATCCACATTGTTTATATAAGGGGGGGGGCATATATCCTGCACCTCGTTGAAGGAATATTCGTACACCTCGCCGTCCCGGAGGATATCAATCGCAAAGTATCTGCGGGTAATCTCGTTTTCAGTAAACAGACAGTCAACCAGCAGCTCTTTACATTCACCTTTCAGACTCACGGCGTAGATGGATTGCACATCCGGCAATTGCCGTAGCAGCATATCCACATCAAGCATGGGTGACACCTTGATGAGCAGCCTGTCGGCATGAGCACGAATTAAGGGCATAAGCTGCAGAATATCCGGGCTGCAGTCCTCAAGAGCATATGTGCGCTTATTGTGGTAGCTGCGACGTGCCGGATCGGCAAATATCAATGAGTAATGTTTATCTGCCGGCAAGGATGACAAAAATTCACCGCTCTCACAGCAGCGAGCCGTGATATTCTGCCGGTCAAGTACGTCGGCGTTGTGAGTTATATAATCAATATGTGTCGCGTCAATGTCACAGGTGGTTAACGACTTTGCTCCTTGTGCTAAAGCCAGCGTGTCGATGCCAAGCCCACATGTCAGGTCGAGTACATCACTATTTTCACCCGCTATCTTTGCATGCAGCTCGGCTATAAGTGCGGCGGTGCATTGCTCGGCGCTGAGTGTGTCCGGGAAGAGAAATTTCTCATACTTGTCGAGCACACCGCGGAGCTTGGCAGCGGCTTTTTGACGAGCTTCTATCTGTGTGATAGCCAAAGATATATCAATATCCGGCAGCTGCTTCCCGGAGTACTTCAATCGCAACTTTGTCGGGTTCTCTTCAATATGCTCCCGGATAAATTGATATGTCTGTTCGTTGACTTTCATAATGCAAAATTACGCAAAAAAAATGGCTGTCGTGTTGAGTATGCCAACTTTTTTTGCTAACTTTGCATTCCTGAACATATAGCTATGAAATTAAAAAGCCTCTATAATAAATTAATTCGCTCTCTTATTCTGTTGATACTGTGTCTGTTGGGCACGGTGAGTGCTGTTGCGGCAAAGAAGTTTGTCGTTGTCATAGATGCCGGCCACGGCGGTAAAGACATCGGTGCTATGGACAATGGCGCTCAAGAGAAGGATATCAACCTTGATGTCGCTCTCAAAGTGGGCGAATACATCAAGAAAAACTCAAAAGACATAAAGGTGGTTTACACACGCGATAATGATGAGTACCTCACCTTGCAGCAGCGTGCCGACATCGCCAATAAGGCGAAAGCTGACTTGTTCATATCCATTCACACCAACTCACTCGACAAGAATAATTCCAAACGTACCTCAGTGGCCGGTGCCACAACATATACCCTCGGTCTGCACAAGGATGATGATAACAAGAATGTAGCTCGCCGTGAGAACTCCGTGATGGCTCTCGAGAGTAACTACGAGACGACATACAGCGGCTTTGACCCTAAGTCAGACGAGTCATACATCATATTCGAGATGGCTCAGAAAGGCAATTTGGCCAATGCGGTGAAGTTTGCCGACATGGTGCAGAAACAGATGCACAACACTGCCGGACGTCAAGACCGCGGTGTGCATCAGGCCGGATTTTGGGTGTTGTGGGCTACCTCAATGCCGGCAGTGCTGGTGGAGTTGGACTTCATTTGTAACCCCGAGTCAGCTAAATTCCTCACTTCATCTGCCGGCCAAACCAAATTGGGCAAGGCGATAGGCTCGGCCGCAATTTCATACTTCAAGGCTCTTGAAGAGCACGACAAGAAGAGACTTCGCACCGAGCAGAACAAAGCACCGGAGATTGACCCCGATATCGCCGACGGTCGCGGTGCCGTCATGGCATCCGTGATAGATGAAGAGGTGAAAAGCGCTGCTCCACAGGACGTTATTTCCGAGCGTACACGCAAGCCGGCTACTCGCCGTCGCCGCTCGGATGCTTCACGCGAAAAGAGCGAACGCCAGCAGTATGCCGAAGCTGTCATCAAGGATGACAATGTTTATGTAGATAACAACAGCGCGGTCGTTGACACTCAAGAATATGCATACTCTGCTCCGACTCAAGTCGACTCTGCCAATGACGATAACAAGCAACAAGGCAAGCCCAAAGCAAAGGCCGATGCCAATAAAAAGTCCTCCGACAAAGGCAACAATAATACCAAAAGCTCTTCAGGCAACTCTCTCACCAAATTTAATACACCCAAATCGGCTGCCGGCACCAACACTGCTTCAGTAACACCGAAGAGTGACAGCAAAGTGAATAATAAAAAGACCGACCAAGCAAAATCACAGCAAGCTACGAGTAAGAACAATCGTCAGTCACCCGTCAAACTAAATAAAATCACCACTGTTTACAAGATACAAATATTGGCATGTGACGAAAAGCTCAATCGCAACAGCCCTCTGTTTCACGGCTTAAGCGACATAACTTGCAGAAAGGAAGGTAATACCTATTATTATCTATATGGCAGCTCTGACAGTCGTGATGAAATGAACCGCAGGCTACAAGATATAAAGAAGATTATCCCCGAGGCTAAAATAGTTGAAGTCAGACAGACTGAAACAGCCGTGAAATAGCAGTCCGACTTCCCCGGGCTTTCTTAAATTTGCGGTTCGCTAACCAAGAGCCGATAAATCAATTCTCCCCTCGCAGCAAGTTCACTCATCAGACAAGCATATGACCGCTCTCACTCGTTAAATCGAAATATGACCCTGAAATTCTGAAAATTAGATATAATGAAAAAGATATTCACAAAAGAACTCATCATTGGTTTGTGTGTGCTTGTGGCACTTACAATATTGTTCTTTGGTATCAACTACTTGAAGGGCATCAACTTGTTCCAGCCCGCCAACTATTATGTCGTAGAGTATGATAATGTAATGGGACTTGAGACAGCCGCTGCCGTCACTATCGACGGATACAAAGTGGGTCAGGTGCGTGATATCGAATTTGACTATGACAAGCCCGGCAAAATCAAGGTTACACTCGCCCTTAATGAAAACCTCCGAATACCGGAAGACAGCCGCGCCATGATTGAGGCGTCACTCTTGGGCGGTCCCTCTATCGTGCTCCAATTAGGTGCAAGCAAGAAGATGCTTGACATAGGCTCCACTATTCAGAGCGGTGTCACTCCGGGTATCATGTCCTCCGTAAGCGATGACATCATGCCCAAGGTGACGGAAATCCTCCCCGTGCTCGACTCCCTGCTGAACAATCTGAATGCCACTGCCGCCAATATCAACACGCTCTCCGGACATCCGGCACTCACAAGCTCTGTGGAGCGTCTGGATCAGATTTCTGCCAATATTGCGGCATTAAGCGGCGACTTGCGCAACTCTCTCAGCTCCAATGTTCCAACCCTTTTGAGCAATGCAAACTCGGTAGTAGCCAACCTCGATGCAATGGCTGCCAACATGGCTACCCTCTCGGAGAACCTCAAGAACCTCCCGGTAGATGCAACCATGGATGACTTGAATGTTATCATGGGCAATCTGAAGAACTTGTCAGCTAATCTGGAGTCGTTGAGCAACAACCTGAACAATCCGGATGGCACCGTAGGCAAAATGCTCAATGACCCGACATTCTATAACCGTTTGAGTCAGACAGCAGCCGACATTGACTCACTTATTGTTGATATCAAGCGCAACCCCAAGCGATACATCAGTATCAAACTCTTATAGCAGCAAAATGCCGGACCACAAAGAGCTTTGGCAGCAAACAATGGCTGCCATACAGAGACAGCTATCCCCGGACATATTCAATGTGTGGTTTAAAGACACCGAATCTCTGGGGTACGAGAACGGGAGGCTCACCATAAGTGTGCCCTCCGAGTATTTCGTCATGCAGTATGAGCACCGCCTGTATGCCGTGATACGCAAAGCTCTTAAGGAGGTTTATGGCCCCGGGGTGAAGATTGAGTATACATACAATGTCGTAAGCTCTGATCCATCCACCGCCGTCACTATTGAGAAGTCCACCTCCGATGGTGACAAGCCGGTAAAGCAGCCGCAAGCACATCAACGACAGAAGACTCCCGACTCTGTTCGCCCCGATGTCGAATACGAGGAGGTTGACTCTCAACTTATCGATACCTACACATTTGAGAACTATTGTCAAGGAGCAAGCAATCGTCTGGTATGTACCATAGCCGAATCTATCGGCAACAATCCCCGAAAGACTGACTTTAACCCTTTCTTCCTATATGGCAATACCGGTGTGGGAAAGACGCACTTGATGCATGCTATCGGTTTGCGTGTTAAGGAGAACCACCCAAATGCGCGTGTCTTGTACGTGCGTGCCCGCACGTTTGAGAACCAATATGGCAATGCCGTACGCGAAAAGCACATCAATGACTTCATCAACTTTTATCAAAGCATTGATGTGCTTCTGATAGATGATATTCAGGAGCTGACGGGAAAGCCCGGTATTCAGAATGCTTTCTTCCAGATATTCAGCTATCTGCATCAGAAAGGCACACTGTTGGTGATGACAAGTGACCGACCGCCGGTGGCTCTTGAGGGTATCATGGAGCGTCTTGTCAATCGCTTCAAATGGGGTGTGACCGAGCAACTCCCCGGACCCGACTTTGAATTGCGCAAAGAGATTTTACGCAAGAAGTCAATCAAGAACGGCCTCGCGTTGCCGGATGACGTAATCAACGTCATAGCATCTAATGTCACAGACTCAGTACGCGAACTTGAGGGTATTGTCATATCGCTCATAGCCCGTGCCGCGCTTATGAATCAGCCGATTACACCGCAGTTGGCCTCCGTTGTGATGCAGAGCACCGTCAAGCTCACCAAGCGGCGGATTAACTTCGATATGATTGTCGAGATGGTGGCGCAGCAGTTTGACCTTGACCCCGACGTCGTCTTCTCACGCTCTCGTGTCAGAGACATTGCCGACGCAAGACAAGTGATAATGTATTTGGCATACAAGCTTACCGACTTGAGCAGCAAAATGATAGGGTACAAGCTTAACCGCTCACACCCCACAGTGCTTCATGGTATCAAGACCACCGAAAACCGCATATCACTCGAGCCATCATTCGCCCAGCAAATACAATCAATCGAGCAAGCCCTCCAAAGTCATTAATCACCTTTTCAAAAATACCCTTGCACAGGCTATAGGGACTATAACCTATATTATTCATACCAACTCCTACTACGAAGCCTGATTGCGTGCAACT
>N._stephensi_709_foregut__coassemble_917_pt1 | contig 9583 bp, 7 predicted proteins | sample N__stephensi_709_foregut__metabat2_high_PE_009 | metagenome-assembled genome bin N | reverse complement strand
GAGTGCCTTTGCGGTGTCCTCGACGAGCACAGGCAACTCATTGCGTAGTCGTTCCTCTACATCTTCGGGTTTGTCCTCCCACACAAGGCCGTAGGTCTTGTTCTCGCGGAGCAAACCAAGAAGAGCAGCTCGCTCATCATCGGTCAACCCCTCTAATGTGCGGATGCGTTTCTCTAATTTTATCTTGTCAGTCGCTTTCATGGCGAATCACGTAATCGCGGATTCACCTCGCGAAATAATGGTCGGTTTTTATAAAAAGAGCGTGAGAATCTGTACTTCACACATTCCCAAAGCTCGGAAAACCGACCAAAGTTAAACCGATTCAGCAGAACATGCTTTTCGAGAAACTCACGCCGGTATATATAGCCACCAAACCCATTCCATGCCACTATGACACAGAATGAGCCGGATAGGTAAATACATACCCGTGAGCATCTACTATTGCATTATCCTTGGCTGAATCAACTGGTCGGTTTTTAGCTTTGCAAGAATAAAGCGCGAGTAAACGCCTTTTATTTTAACCTCCCGCCTCGCTTCCTCTCATGGAAGACGCACGGCGTGAGTCTGACCGCAAATTTACGAAAATTTCTCAACTTGACAAAAATGCCGAATTTTCATCCTGATTTATCGTGTATTGTCATGTAACCATAAGTAGGAGTTCATTTTAAATTTACCTCCTACTTATACCCATAAGGGTATAATATTCGTGTAGATATTTCAAGATACACCTTAAAGGGTATAGTGTGGTGTCTTTATAAATTTACTTTCAGCGATGGAAAGTCGAGTCGCGTAAAACAGAAACGTTGCTATTTTTTGTCTGCCTGAAACTTCATCATCCGGGCAAGTTGGACAAAATAATCGTTGCTCCAGATGTCAAGTTCCGAAGGATTCTTGATGAAAGGCAGCACGTCATTCTTGACCATACTGATGTCGGTGGTTGCGAGCCTGTCGGTTAGCTTTTTGATAAATTCATCTCGGCTCAGGTCTTCTCCGTTGAAGTCAATCGCTCGTTGCCGGAAGTGGTTAAAATCCAAAGGAACACCATTGCGGACATACCACTCAAAGTCGTACCAATCGCGACCTTTCACTCGTTGTCCCCATTTCCGATATACGAGTGCGTGCATCTTGCCTGCAAACAAGTCGGGCAACGTCACACAACGAGTTATGAATGAAAATGGTTGAAGCAGAAGTTTTTGCTCAGTCTCGAACCCCAATGGGGGGTTCGTGTCAACCTCGATTTTTATCTTCAGACTTTTCTCTGTCTGAAAGGCCAGGTTATAGACATGGGTGTCATCTTTAAGAAATGCCGACTCCACTTTGCTGAATCTGCGCTTCTCTTTTTTGGATATGATGACATCGCGTCCGGTGGCTTTGAACTCGGCAATGATTGCCGGAAAATAGTTCTCTATGTTGAATGATGGGTCTTCCTTCAATAGTGAAAAGTCCATATCCTCGCTGTAGCGACCCAATCCGTGGAAAATGCGGAGGCAAGTGCCGCCATAGAAGGCTGCCTTCTCAAAGAAGCCGCCACGTTGCAGCCCGGCGAGAGCAATCTGTTGCATCACCTCATACATCGCATTTCTTTTGGCGATGGAGGTGGATATATCATGCGATGCCAACATTTGGTCAAATACTCCGCTCATGCTTTATAAATTTAATCAGTTGGTTCAGCATTGTTTTCTTTTTAGTTACTTGAGCACATTCCTCGATAATAGCAATATCCAAATTCGGCAATTCGTCCATATCGAAGCGGATGTCATCTTCAAGATAATTGTGTACGGAGGTCAGAAATCTCAGATTCAGATTCGGTGTATAGATCATCAAATCACACAACGCCTTTTCGGGTGATGCAATCATGAATGATGCCTTGTTCTCCTCTTTAATCGTCACCCCGATATTATAATAATCAGCCGGGACATGGATGTAATTGAATCTTCCAATGGCATTTTTATAATCACGGGCCACGCCCGTCGTCATGGATTGCACGGAATACACTATCTCCGGAATCAGTCCGTAGAAGCGGAGTGCTGTCTGCATCGATACGTATGAGGGTCCATAAATATGATTGGCGAGCAGAAACGGCGATAACTCCACGCGGCTTACCTTTGTACTTGCGACATATAATCCCTTTTTCAGTCGTATTATATCGCCATCACGTACCAGCCTTTTGGCTTTCGTGGCGAAATTGACGCAATCCGGGAATACAGAACTCAAATCCCGCATTCTGAAAGGAGTATTTCCGAAATCTTCAAGAATCATGATGCAAAGATAGTAAAAAAATTAATAGAAAATATCCTTTGAGGATATTTTCTGTCTTAAAATTCACTGTTTCTGATTTTGATAAATTGGGGTAGTATTAAATTTTAACATTCATTAACATTGGTGTGGTGCAAATCTGCACATATGCGGGTGTAACTTTGCGGTGTCAAAATGAGTTATTCACTATTAAAAATGAATGTTATGAAACAGCGTGTTCCGTTTGGTCTTTTCTTGATTTACTTTCTCGGTATAAGTCTTATTTTGCTCAATCTGAAGAATTATCTTCTGTAACATCCTGATGTCAAACGATATAGGTTAGGGGAGTGCAACTCGTGTGTGCATCGCCCGATAAACCTTTCCGATGGCAAATGCACCTCGCGTGAGTCACCGGGATGAAAAAATTAAAAAAAATTATCTTTTTGTGAACCTTTTGTTGCGACTGTGCGTTTTATGTCTGTAAGGTCGCTGCAAAGGTGTCGACAAAATGAAAGCAAGACACCCCATACAGCGTCACTATGGAAAGCACATGTCATTGGTTTGAAATGGATTTAAGGTGAAATGGATTAATGTTGATATTAGGTTAATTAGTTAGTTTCAGTCGTAATTCTAACGACACAACGACGGCGAACCGTGAGGCTCGCCGTTGTTGTGTCGTATAGATACCCCACCATCCGCGCCACACAGCTTCTTATAGATTAAGCGACCCAAGGGTATCCTCGAGTCGCTTATAGTCTGAGCAAGAAGTAAATGTGCATTTTGATGAATATCTTTTGCGCACCTTTCTTATTGCTCATCTGTCATGTAGGATTTACTACATTCCGTCTTCGCAATAAGAAATCTGCATCAAAATCTTATCCCTGAAAATGCACATTTACTTCTTGCTCAGACTATAATTAGTGATGCATCGGCATGTTAAATGCTGTCGGCCGGGGTATCATTGTCGCTGTCGGAGGGTGGGGGTGTGGCACTCTTGCGCTTGGGTAGCTTCGGAGTGAAGACATTCGCCAGATATTTCTCCTGTATGTGCTGCATAAGCTCCCAGAAGTTGGGGACGAACAGTGTGCCGATAAAGGCATTCATCGCCATACCGAAGACTACTGCCGTACCTATCTCTATACGTGAGGCAGCACCGGCGCCCGTGGCAAACATCATGGGCATTACACCGAAGACGAATGCCAACGCGGTCATCATGATCGGGCGGAAACGTATAACACCGCCATCCAAGGCCGCTTGTCGTATCGGCAATCCCTGCTTACGGTAGTCCATGGCGTACTCCACAATCAAGATTGCATTCTTTGCGCTCATACCTAACAGCAAGATTACGCCGATCTGTGTGTATATGCTCACACTCTGGTTCATCACAAGACAGCCTACCACCGTACCAAGGATAGCTACCGGCATAGAGAGAACCACCGCTATCGGGTCAGTCCAGCTCTCATACTGTGCGGCGAGCACGAGGATGGTCATCACAATGGCGAAGATGAAGACAAATGATATGGTGGTGCCGCTCTGTGTCTCTTGATAAGCCTCACCGGTCCATGCGTATGAGTAGTTCTGACCCAACGTGTTGGATACCAACTCTTCCATCGCCTTGATGCCTTCAGATGAGCTGACGCCATTGGCAAGGGTGGCGGTGACGGAAGCTGTGCCGTACATGTCATAGCGGCTCACTGTAGGCTCACCCATGGAGGGCTCAACCGTGGCAAAAGAGCTGAAAGGAGTCATTTCGCCCTTGGAGTTTTCGACTGACAGCTTGAGGATATCTTCCGGGTTGCCTCTGCCGGAGCCTTTACCGCCCACAGTGACTTGGAATGTGCGGCCGAACTCGTTGAAGTCGTTGGCATAAGTGCCGCCGACATAGGTTGAGAGCGTGCTGTAAATGTCGCTGAGGTCGAGGCCGAGCAGGCTCACCTTGTCGCGATCCACTTTCAGCTGATATTGGGGCACGGTGCCCTCATAGAGCGATGTGAGTTGTGCTATGCGGTCATCCTTTTCAGCAGCGAGTTTGAGGGCATCGATAGCCTTCTTCATCTCCACCGGGCCGAGGCTGTTGATGTCGAGAAGCTGCATCTGCAAGCCGGAGCTGAGACCCAAGCCGGGTATTGAGGGCGGGTTGACGCAGAACGTCATTGCCTCTTGATGACCGGCTGCTATCTCTTCAACCTTGGCCATCACACTCTCAACATCATGCGACTTCCCTTTGCGATCTTTCCACGGCTTCAGCACCACGAAGAGAGTACCGCCGTTGGAGGAGGCGCCGCCCCCGAGGAAGGACATACCATTGATACTCATCACATCTTTCACCTCAGGCAATTGTTTCACCTGTGCCACCAGAGCATCAGTCACCTTCTCGGTGCGCTCCAACGATGCGCCGGTGGGGAGCTGTACGGCCATCATGAAGTATCCGTTGTCCTCTTGCGGCAGATAGCCGGAGGGGAGCTTCACAAAGCCCCACATAGCCACAGCGGCAATGATGAGGAAGACTATGAGCGACACTGCCGGGTGGGCAAGCATCTTGGTGATGACTCGCTTATAAAGCCCCTCAAAGCTGCTCCAGCCCTTGTTGAACCATCTGTAGATGAAGAATTTGGAGTCACTCTTGGGCTTCAGGAAGATAGCACACAGAGCCGGGGTGAGGGTGAGCGCATTGAAGCCGGAGAAGGCTGTCGACACCGCAATGGTGAGAGCAAACTGCTTATACAGAGAGCCGGTGATACCGCTGATAAAGGCCGTCGGGATGAAGACGGAGAGCAAGACGAGCACCTCGCCCACTACCGGTCCGGTAAGCTCTTGCATGGCCTTTATGGCTGCCTGTTTGCGGTCCAGCTTGCCCTCATCGAGCAGACGGCTGCAGTCCTCCACCACCACAATGGCATCATCCACCACAATGGCGATGGCAAGCACCATGCCGAACAGCGAGAGGGTGTTGAGCGAGAACCCCAGCAGCTTCATCACCGCAAAGGTGGCTATAAGACTCACCGGTATGGTAAGCATAGGTATGATCACCGCGCGGAAGTTCTGCAAGAAGAGCAATATCACCAGCATGACGATGAGAGTCGTCTCTACGAAGGTGACAACCACCTCATCTATAGAGGCTTGCACAAAGTCTGTGGTGTTGAGGATGACACGATAGTGCACACCCTCGGGGAAGTATTGCGAGAGTCTGTCCAACTCCTTCAGAGAGCCTTTGACCACATCCATGGCATTGGCTCCCGGGAGCTGTTGCACACCTATAAGGGCGGCTGTCTGTCCGTTCACCTTGGCCGTCTGTGAGTAGGACTCGCTGCCCAACTCGACGGAGCCGACATCCTTGATGCGAAGGATGCCCGTGTCATCATTGCGTATGATGATGTCGCCGAACTGCTCCGGTGTGGTCAGGCGTCCCTGACTGGTGAGGGTGAACTGGAACTGCGAATCGTCCGTCTGCGGCTGTGAGCCGAGTGTACCGGCACTCACCTGCATGTTTTGACCGCGAATGGCGGTAAGCACCTCGGTGGGAGTAAGGTTGCGAGCACGCATCTTCAGCGGGTCAAGCCATACACGCATACTGTATTCGCCACCACCGAAGGCTGATGCGCCGCCCACGCCCTCAACACGTGACAATGGGTCTATGATATTGATCTGTGCATAATTGGTCAGATACAGTGCATCGTACAGGTCGGGCCTGTCAGTCTCCAGGGCACAGAACAACACTTGGTTACTGCTCTCTTTGGAGACGCTTATACCCTGCTGCTGCACCTCGGAGGGGAGGGTAGCGGTAGCCATCGAGATACGGTTCTGCACATCGACCGCTGCTTGATCCACGTCTGTACCATTCTCAAAGGTGATAGTCAGCTGATAGGAACCATCGGAGCCGGAGGTGGAGCTCATGTAGAGCATACCCTCGGTGCCGTTGACTTGCTGCTCAATAGGCACACCCACCGTCTTGGCCACTGTCTCGGCATCCGCTCCCGGATAGGAGGCGGAGACCATCACCGTGGGAGGCGTGATGTCCGGATACTGTGCCACCGGCAGCGTGGTGACGCACAGCAAGCCCGCAAGCACCATAACCACAGCCAGCACCGTGGCGAAGATGGGGCGTAATATGAAGAATCGTGAGAACATCTTTTTAGTTTTTAGGGGGTTAAGTAGGAGAGACAGTATAACTCGCTATGCCGACACCGGCTCACTCACTTGGTGAGTACCGGCTTGACCGTCATGCCGGGGCGCACGGTGAGCAATGCCTCGGTGACATACTGCTCACCGGCCGATATGCCGGAGTCGATGATGCGCAATGTGTCCTGATATACCTGACCCACGGTCACCGGGCGATACTCCACCTTATTGTCCTTGCCTATGACATACAGATACTTGCCACGTTGGTCAGTGGAGATGGACGCATCCTTCACCAAGACAGCCTTCGGATTGGTGCCGTAGGGTAGTTCAACGCTCACAAACATGCCGTCCTTAAGCTCGTTATACGGATTCTTGACACGCCCGTTGATAATCAATGTACCGGTGGACTCATCGACATTAGGCGCCGTGTATGTCAAGTCGGCCGAATAGCTGTGCGGCAAGTCCACCTGGAAGTTCAAAGGTATGTTGCGATACAACGGCGCATCAGTACCTCCCGTTTTACCCACAAGCTTCTCAAACTGTGCCGTCTCGATAGAGAACTTGGCCGTCATATAGTCCGTCTGATAAATCGTGGCGAGCACCACGGGAGACGTACCGCCACTTACATAATTACCCGGGTCAAGCACCGGCTTGGTGATATAACCCGACTGCGGGGCGCGAACGGTGCAATAGTTCAGCTGTGTCTGCGCATCATTCAGCTCCGCTTTGGCAGTAGCTATGGCAGCCTCAGCCTGATTGAGGTTGTTTTGCGCCTGTATCACATCCATCTGGCTGACAGCGTTTGACTTGAACGCTTTCTGCATGGCCGCCAGGCGAGTGGAGCAATATTGCCGCTCACTCTGAGCATTCGCCAGCGATGCTTGTGCACGCTTCACGGCATCGGCATACGTCGTACTCTCGATAGTGAAGAGCACCTGACCCTTGCGGACATATTGGCCGGAAGTATAATTAGTCGACTCGAGAGTGCCGTTGACACGCGCCACTACATCCACCTCATTTGAGGCCTGCATGAAGCCCGGATATACCTTGTGGAGCGTCACAGAGTCTATAAGAGGCACAGCGACAGCTATCTCCGGAGTCTGCGTGGCTGCTTCCTCCTTGCTTTTCTCTTTATCCTTGGAGCAGGCACCAAGAGCCAACAGCGCACCCGTCCACATTATGAGTATCAGTCTTTTCATATTATTGGTATCTTGAAGTGTTTATTATTACTTAATTATAGAACCCGGCTATAGTATTTACCAGCCTCCTCCGAGAGCCTGATAAAGCGAAATGAGTGCAGTCAATGCGTCACCCTGCGCGGTGATAGCCTCGTTCTGGTACTCGAGCAGACTCATCTGTGCATCCACCACATTAGAAAAGTCTGTCAGAGTGCTTCGATACAAATCTACCGAGAGGTCAAGTGCCGTCTGACTCTCATCCACAAGATTCTTGAGCAATGATATCTGACGCAAATAAGCCTGATATTCGGCCGCGTAAGTGTCGACCTCCTGAACGGCTCCGAGCAGCGTCTGATTATAATTGTCAATGCTCGCCTCCATCTGCTCGCGTGCAGCCGCCGTGCGGTACTTGCGTGCCAAGCCGTCAAAAATTGTCCATGAGAGCGCAGGTGCCACCGAGTAAGTGAAACCCTTTGAAGTAAACAAGTCGCCCGGCTTATGAGCCTGAACACCGACACTGCCCGTAAGGTTGAGGGTCGGCAGATAGTCCTTCTTGGCTATACCCAATTGGGCGGCATAGAGAGCCATCTCGGCCTCAGCCTGAGCAATATCCGGACGACGCCGAAGCATCTCCATCGGAGTGCCCACCATCGGAGTGCCTATTACATCCGGCAACGGCTTGGACTCTTCAAGCAGAGGAGTCACCGCATCCGGATATTCCCCGACAAGAACAGCAATCGCACCGATAGACGCCTGTATCTGAGCCTCTAAAGGAGGAATACTCGACCGGGTGGAATAAAGTACCTGACGCGCCTGAGCCACCTCAAGAGCGGATGCAAGACCCGCCTCCTGGCGGGCAAGAGTCATATTGACAATTGCCTCCTGTGACCGCGTATGGTTGATAGCAAGGTCATATTGCGCTTGCAATACGCGCAACTGTATATAATCCTTGGCTAACTCCGAGCAGAGAGACACCATCGCAGCCTCATAGTCGGCACGGCTCAGATTGAGCGACGCCTTGTCAGCCTTCAGCTGCTCGCGGATACGACCAAACAGGTCAATCTCCCATTGTGCCGAAAGCCCCAAATCCATATATGAGGCAGTGCTTCCCTTTGTGGCAGGTGAAGTGACAGCCCCGGCACTGCGGTCTAAAGTATATCCGGCAGACGCTGAAATTGTCGGGTAATAACCGGCCCTCGCCTCATCCATAGTAAGCTTGGCTATCTGCATACGCCGTATAGCCTGACGAATATTGAAGTTGGCATTCTCAGCCTTATCTATAAGCTCATTCAGTATAGGGTCATCAAACTGCCGCCACCAACCATCTTCAGAGGGGAGCGTTTGCGAGTAAACACGCGAAAAGCCCCAACTCTCCGGAACGTCAATCTTATGAGAGTCAGCTATTTGTGATGTACCTACAGCCCAAGGAGCGACCCTTGCACCTGCCGGTAAAGAGTCCAAGACAGTCTGACGCTGCTCAGCCACAGAGAGCGGCTGGCCGCTTACCGTATTCGCCCCTGACAGAGTATTCTGAGCCAACGCCGTGACCGAGCAAATGCAAAATATTGAAAGGAGTATGTTTTTCATAGGACAATATAGTTTATAGCCGGAGACACCCGTCCCCATGTAAATTCACAACACCCCAAAACCCCAAAAAGTTTACCTCAAAAATCCCCCACCTCCAAAAATAAATCACCCCAAGAACTACCGAAGGCATATTCAAACCATTCCCCCACCATAAGTATGAGTTAAAACCATCTCCACTCCCGATAAGTATGAGTTCAAACCATTCCCCCACCATAAGTATGAGTTAAAACCATCTCTACTCCCGATAAGTATGAGTTAAAACCATTCCCCCACCATAAGTATGAGTTAAAACCATCTCTACTCCCGATAAAGTATGAGGTCAATTTATTCCCCACCGTATTCCCTCCCCCATTGTAGCCCTTACACGAACCACCAAACGAACCACCAAAAATGACCGCAAACCTCAATCAAACACGGCTCTTTCATTTAAATTAGAAATAAAAGCATAATGCCCTTACCCGATT
>N._stephensi_709_foregut__coassemble_912_pt1 | contig 9628 bp, 6 predicted proteins | sample N__stephensi_709_foregut__metabat2_high_PE_009 | metagenome-assembled genome bin N | reverse complement strand
TTTTGAGGCCGGCAAAGATGTCACTCATGTTGAGATATATGACCGGTGGCAAGACCAGCCATACGACAAGCCATACTATTCAAGCGCGTTCGTTGACGGCATACTGTACCGCCCTTTCCGCTCACAACCGCTTAAGGTTGAGGCCGGAATGCTCAATGTGCGCGTACTCGCTCCCATGGTGGCACCCGACGAGGTGCTTGCTATTGTCGGTGAAAGCGCGGCTCTCGGCAAATGGAACCCGCAACAAGCTGTCCGCATGAATGATGCCCGTTACCCCGAATGGGAGGCAAACATACCATTGAGCGGATTGACATTCCCGTGCGAATATAAGTTCCTCATACTAAAGGAGTCTACCGGCGAGGTAGTGGCCTGGGAGATGCGCAGCAATCGTGTATTTGACCCGGCAGAAGAGAACCCGAAAGGTGAGGCTATTGTGGAAGCCGGTATGCGTTTCGTCAATCCGTTGACACCATGGAAGGGTGCCGGTACCGCCATACCTGTCTTCTCAGTTCGCACCGAAGAAGACTTTGGCGTCGGCGACTTCATTGATCTGAAAAAGATGGTAGACTGGTGCGTGCTCACCGGCCAGAAGATACTCCAATTGCTGCCTGTCAACGATACCACCATGACCGGCTGCTGGACTGACTCCTACCCCTATAATGCCAACTCCACATTCGCCCTGCACCCCATGTACTTGCGGCTGCAGGAGGTCGGCAAGCTAAAAGACAAAAAGCGTCAAGAGTATTATGATAACCTTGCCAAAGAACTCAACTCATTGGACTCTGTAGACTATGAGAGAGTCAACAATGCCAAGAACGAGTTCATGCGCGAGCTGTTTGCAGAGAAGGGTGCTTCCACCCTCAAAGAACGTGCATATCAGGAGTTTGTCAAGAAGAATGAATACTGGCTGCGTCCATACGCCGCATTCTGCACACTGCGCGATATACACAAAACACCGGAGTTTGCCAACTGGGGCGAATACTCCGTCTACACACCGGAGCTTATAGATCGTCTGTGGGAGGACCGAGAGCCGGAAATGCGCTTCGTGTACTTCCAGCAATATCACCTCGACAAGCAGCTGCGCGCCGTTCGCGACTATGCTCACCAAAAGGGCGTGGTGCTCAAGGGCGATATACCCATCGGCATATCTCGCACAAGCGTGGACGCATGGGTCTACCCCAACCTGTTCTACATGGAGAGTCAGGCCGGTGCGCCGCCGGATGACTTCTCAATAATGGGACAGAACTGGGGCTTCCCGACATATAACTGGGAGGAGATGAGCCGTGACGGATTTGCCTGGTGGAAAGCTCGTTTCTCAAAGATGAGCGAGTATTTTGACGCTTATCGCATAGACCATGTGTTGGGCTTCTTCCGTATATGGCAAATACCTATGGATGCCGTGCACGGACTGTTGGGCACCTTCCAACCGGCACTCCCCTTCACAGCCGACGAGCTGCGCAACGACTTCGACTTTTGGATCAACCCCGACGTGCAGACCAAGCCGCTCATACTGGAGTGGATGCTCACAGACTTCTTCGGCGAGAACGTACACGCAGCCAAGGAGCGCTTCATGCGCCACGCAGGCGGCGACCGCTATGAGTTGCTGCCTTGGATTGACACTCAACGCAAAGTGGTTGAGTATTTTGACACTCAAGACAAAGACTCTGTCAACGAGCAACTGTGCAACGGCTTGTTAGGACTTATAGATAATGTACTCTTCATCGAAGACCCGGAGCAAAAGGGCCATTACCACCCGCGCATAGCCGCCCAGATGACTCATCAATATCGCTGCTTGAGCGACTATGAGCGTTGGTGCTTCGACCGTCTGTATAATGACTTCTTCTATCATCGTCACAATGACTTCTGGTATGGCAAAGCTATGTGGAAGCTCCCACCGCTGATAGACTCCACCAAGATGTTGTGCTGCGCCGAAGACCTGGGCATGATACCCGATTGTGTGCCGGCAGTGATGCATAACTTGCAGATTTTGAGCCTCGAAATACAGCGTATGCCGAAAGACCCGAAAGTTGAGTTCGGCAACACATGGGCATACCCCTACTACAGCGTATGTACATCATCCACCCACGACATGCCGGGCATACGCGGATGGTGGGAGAGCGACCACGCCATGGCTCAACGCTTCTTTAATCAGGTGCTTCATGAGAACGGCGAGGCCCCCTTCTATGCCGAACCGTGGATATGCTCACGCATACTCGACCTGCAGCTCAATTCTCCCTCCATGCTCTGCATCCTCCCGCTGCAAGACTGGCTGAGCGCAGACGGCAGCCTGCGACGCGAAAATCCGGCTGACGAGCAAATCAACATCCCGGCTATCTCACGTCACTATTGGAAGTATCGCATGCACCTTACGGTTGAAAAGCTGATGGCACAAGCAGACTTCAACAAATTGGTGGCTGATAAAGTCAAGAACTCCGGACGATAAACCAACAAAACAGCCGGTTTAATTGTTATAACAAGTGAGGGCTTTATGTCAACCCTCACTAAATCAAACAATCTTATAACCCAAACCGAATATGGAAAACGACGAATTATTGAAACAAGTAACAGCCAAAGCCGAGAAATGGCTTGGCCCACAATATGACGAGCAAACACGCGCCGAAGTTAAGGCAATGCTCGAAGCTGAAGACAAGACTCCGCTGATTGAGGCATTCTACAAAGACCTCGAGTTCGGTACCGGCGGCTTGCGCGGCATCATGGGTGCCGGCTCCAATCGTATGAATATCTACACTGTGGGAGCTGCCACACAAGGTCTGGCCAACTATCTGAACGACACCTTCAAAGACCTGCCGCAAATCAGTGTCTGCATTGGTCACGATGTGCGTCACAACTCGCGCAAATTCGCCGAACTTGCTGCTGACATTTTCTCAGCCAACGGCATCAAGGTATACCTCTTTGATGACTGCCGCCCCACCCCGGAGATTTCATATGGTATACGTCACCTCGGCTGCCAGAGCGGTGTGGTAGTTACCGCCTCACACAACCCCAAAGAGTATAACGGATACAAAGCTTACTGGAGCGATGGCGCCCAGATGATTGCTCCTCACGATGTCAAGACTATCGAGTATGTCAACAAGATTACTTCTGTCGACATGATTAAGTTCAAGGCCAACAAGGAGCTTATCCAAATCATCGGCAAGGAGATAGACCAAGACTTCCTCAATGACGTGCACAAGCTGTCACTCTCACCCGATGCGATCAAGCGCCATGAGGACATGAAGATTGTCTACACACCTATCCATGGTACCGGCAAGATGCTTCTGTTCGACTCACTGAAACTTTGGGGCTTCAAGAATATCATCCACGTGCCCGAGCAAGATGTGCTCTCCGGCGACTTCCCCACGGTGGACTCACCTAACCCGGAGAATGCCTCTGCCATGGCAATGGCCATCGCAAAGGCCAAAGAGACCGGCGCCGAGGTGGTTGTAGCCTCTGACCCGGATGCTGACCGTATCGGTCTGGTAGTGCGCGACAAGCAAGGCAACTATCAGCTCGTCAACGGCAACCAGATTGTGATGATATTCCTTTACTATCTCATCACACGCAACGTCGAACTCGGCCGCCTCAACGGCACTGAATACTGCGTCAAGACTATTGTCACCACAGAGACAATCAAGCGTATCGCTGATGCCAACAATGTGAAGTGCTTCGACTGCTACACCGGCTTCAAGTGGATTGCAGACGTAATCCGCAACCACGAGGAGACCGCACGTTATCTCGGTGGCGGTGAGGAGAGCTACGGCTTCCTGGCTGAGACATTCTGCCGCGATAAAGACTCCGTATCTGCCATATCACTGATGTGCGAGATAGCCGCATGGGCAGCTGACAAGGGTCAGAACCTCTACGAAATGCTTATAGACATATACGCCAAATATGGCTTCTCACGAGAGAGAGGCGTAAGCATCGTTCGCCCGGGCAAGTCGGGTGCCGAGGAGATTGTCGCCATGATGAAGGAGTTCCGCGCTAACCCGCCGAAGACACTCGACGGAGCAGCAGTGACCGCCAAGAAGGATTATTTGGACCTCAACTTCACTAACCTCAAGACGGGTCAGGTAGAGAAGCTCGACTTCCCCACTACAAGCAACGTGCTGCAATTCTTCACCGACAATGGTGACAAAATCTCAATCCGTCCCTCCGGTACAGAGCCGAAAATCAAGTTCTATATCGAAGTACGAGGTGACATGAAAGACCCGGCAGACTACGAGAAGTGTGTCAAGGAGGCAGATGCCAAGATTGACAGAATCTTAAGTGAACTCGGTGTTAAGTAATCATTGACATTCCACTTATAAGGTGTTGCCTAACCTCAGGCTGATAGCTCGAAGTTGGGCAACACCTTACTCTTGACTTTGAACTATGTTTGGACTATTTCGTCATAATCACAACTCATTGCCCGAACTGTTTTGGCACACAGATATTCACAGCCATGTATGCCCCGGTATCGACGATGGCTCACCGTCGCCACAGATGAGTGTGCAGCTGGTTAAGGGTATGGCCGACTTGGGTTTCACCAAGATGGTCGTCACGCCGCATGTCACAGATGAAACATTCCCAAACACACCGGCCATAATACGCGAATCTTTCAGCCGTCTGGTTAGAGCATGCGAGCAGGCCGGCTTGCCAATGCAATTCCGCTGCTCTGCCGAGTATCGTGTGGATGATATATTGTATTCAATGGTGGAGAAGAATACCATGAGTCCGCTGCCGGGAGGCTGGCTATTGGTTGAAAACTCATGGTTTCAAGAGCCTTTCGGCCTGGAGATATTCTTGTTTGAACTGCGCAGCGGGCGCGGTTTGAAGCCGATATTGGCACATCCCGAGCGATACCCGTACTATCAACATCATTATGACAGACTGGAAAAATTGTTTAACGACGGAGTAGCTCTGCAGATAAACTTATTGTCACTTGCCGGTCATTATGGCAAGCCAATCAAGCAGACTGCCGAGTGGCTGTTGGCTCATAATATGGTCAGCTTTGTAGGTAGCGACTTGCATCGCCTCGGCCACCTTGATGTGATACGCGATTATCTCTGCTCACGCCAGTACAGCAAACTCGAAGACAAAGCCGACCTAATCTTAAACGACACTATAGGAGCCGCTTTCTAACCTCGACCACACAAAATGATATCCCACTCGCGAGGAAAATCCCTCTCGCGAGGAAAATTCGGTTACGCATAAAGGAGGGCTGTTATATCTGGCAAAGAAAACTGACAAGAGCCGGCGACAAATCCGGTTTTACTTTTTTCGCACGGAGAAGCCGAAGCGCCCGAGGTGCTGACCCAAGGCGTAATAGTGGCCGTGAGAGTATGCTATCAGGCGTGCCTTTTGCAAGTCGAAGCTCCCGGTGGCCGGGTCGATGTATCGGTCATCTGCTCTTACGCCCAAGACACGCGCCATGAACATGTCATGGCTACCCAAGTGCAAAATTTCAGTCACGGCACATTCTATACTGAGCGGACTTTGCTCTATGGTGGGGCTGCTCACCAACTCCCCGGGGATAGGAGTCAATCCGGTAGCCTTAAATTTGTTAACATCGCGACCACTCTTGACTCCGCACCAGTCAGTGGCGTGCGCCATCTGCTCTGTGGTGAGGTTGATTGTGAACTCCATGTAACGCTCAATCAAGTCATAACTATGACGTTCTTTGCGCACAGAGATGTAGCACATTGCCGGGTCGGTACATAAAGTGCCGGTCCATGCAACAGTGAGAACATTCCAATCATCGGGTGAGCTGCCACACGTCACCAAAACAGCGGGAACGGGATTTACCATAGTCCCCGGCTTCCACATCACTTTAGCCATTTATACTTGTTTAGTCGAGTCTACCCCCCTATTAAAAAGTCTGTTGAGAAGTCTATTAAGAAGTCTATTGAGTTGTCTATTAAATAGTCTGTTAAGAAGTCTATAACAGATCATGTTCGCAATATGCACAACGGAGTTTGCCATCAACTTTTATGAAGCGTTGCGGCATCGGGTCGCTATTGGTGATGCACTTGGGGTTGTCGCACCTCTGATGCTCGTGAGCCGGGGCGGCATTCTCTAATGGCTTTTGCTCCTTGTCTGCAACCGGCAGCGGGTTGCCGTCCGGGTCAATGCCGAGACATTTGCAAATCATGGCTTGACGCGCATACAAGCCGTTCTTGGCCTGTTGAAAATAGTATGCGAAAGGAGTATCATCCACATCTTGCGCTATCTCGGTGACTCGTGGCAGGGGATGAAGCACACGCATTGTCGGGCGAGCATTTTGCAGCATGTCAGCTGTCAGAGAATATATATCCTTGACACGCTCATACTCCTCCAAGTCGGCAAATCTCTCTCGCTGCACACGTGTCATGTACAGAATGTCAGTGTCGTTGATTATTTCTTCGGAGAAATCTTCCGTCTCGGTAAACGGAATATCATGCTCACGGCAGAAGTTGATAAACTCCTCGGGCATCTTCAGCTCCGGACATGCCACGAAATTGAATTTCACGCGGAAATGGCTCAGTGCTTGCAGCAAGGAGTGCACTGTGCGACCATACTTCAAGTCACCCACCATAGTCACTGTGATGTCATCCAGACGACCTTGTGTCTTGTAGATTGAGTAAAGGTCGAGCATAGTCTGCGAGGGGTGCTGATGTGCGCCGTCACCGGCATTTATCACCGGCGTATCCGTCACCTCAATAGCGCGTTGGGCCGCCCCCTCCAGATAGTGCCGCATGATAATCAAGTCGACGTAGTTACTCACCATTTTTATAGTGTCTTTTAATGTCTCGCCTTTTGAGGTGGAAGTGGCAGCCGGGTCAGAGAAGCCGATGACGCGACCGCCAAGACGATTGACAGCAGTCTCGAAGCTGAGGCGTGTTCGCGTGGATGGCTCAAAGAAGAGTGTTGCTATCACCATGCCGTCCAGTATCTTGCGGTTAGGATTGGCTTCAAACTCGGAGGCGGTGTTAAGCAACTCCAATATTTCCGACTTACTCAGGTCATTGATAGACACTATATTGCTCATATCTATATCGTTAAGGTGGCGTTTTAAAATTACAGGCGGGTATTATAGATTGAACGCGCCTTTATTCAAGGGCAAAGTTAAGAAATAATTCTGATATTCGCAAGACCGCTATTGATATACAAGCCCCGACACTGTAAGACAATGTCGGGGCGTTTATGGGCAAATTGAGCTTATTACTTAATCAGTATATATGAAGTAAGGGGAGCAAGGATGCCGATGAGACGACCATTCTTCACCTTGAACTCTTTACCATACACTTGGTCTTTATATGTGCCGTTTGGCAGTCCGGTGGGGAGGTCAACACGCTCGGCATGGCCGGAAATATTGACGGCTGCGACACCTTTTTTGCCTCGATTGACTATCAATACACGTCCGTTGTCGCTGACTTGTATATCCTCTTTTTGACCCTTCATAGACTGACGGAAGTGGTTTACGGCTGCTACTTCCGGATGGAAGAACTCGTCATTGCCACGTGCGCCGGCTATGTTGTCACCCCATACATTTTGGCTCGATGAGTTCATGGGGCGCGAGTAGAACAATGGTATGCCATTCTGACGTGCGGTCAAGAATACCCACCCCATGCGTATCTGATTGTCGCTCAGAGCTGCACTCTCATGAGCGTTGCAGTAGGTATCGTGACTCTCTACCCATGAAGTGAGAAACTCGGGAGCGGCCTCATGACGCCAATCAACCATATCGATATCCTTGGCTGACCCTTTCTCGAGAGCTTCGCGCAAGTGCCAGCCATAACCTGAAGCAGTCTGACCCATATAGTCGGCATATTCAGCCTCCGGGACATTCTTGTCTTGCAATATTTCGCCGTAGATAAATAGTTCATCTTCAGGAATAGCCAGCTTGACACCCTTAACCGCTTTGCGGCCGGTAGCTACATCCCAGAAGTCATTTTCTTTCACTCCGGCAGCCGTATCCACCGGGTCGGAATGAACGCCAATATGTTTGGCAGTGTCATATCTGAAGCCGCGAACGCCAAGACCAATAAGGTCGTTGACATAGTTCATGTAATACTTCTGGAAGTCCGGGTTCTCTGTATTCACATCGGGCAATGCGCCGGAGGCCCACAGAGTGCATTGCAGTCGGTCATTATAGTCACGCACGGGGTTAAGACCCTCTGTATGATAGAGTTTATCACGGCCGCCGACAGCCTTCACCATTTCGTCGCTCACAAGATCCACATTGAAGGCTGTGTGATTGGGCAACACATCCACAATGATGCGGACGTCGTACTTGGCAGCGGAGTCGCACAAGGCCTTCAACTCATCGCGTGTACCCACGATGTCATTACCGATAGTCCAGTCTGTCGGCTGGTAATAGTGATACCAGTTGCCACCTTTGCCGTCCGGGGTTTCGGAAAAGAGATGAATATTGCCACCCTCGGGTGTGAGACATGCTTGTGCCGGAGAAGTCTGCACGATAGTGTATCCGGCATCGGCAATAGTCTTCATGTTCTCGGCAATAGTGGGGAAGTTCCAACTCCAGGCATGGAGTATGACATCCTCATTTGTTGCATTGGGGTCTCGCGTGATACGGTCTTTTGCCGACACGGCAGAGAAGCCCAACAGAGCTGCCAAAGCAGCTACGGTTAGAGTTTTCATGTACTTATATTATATTTGCGTAAAACTGTTCTCTTTTCACAGCAGGTCACATGACCGATAAGTGAGAGGACTCTTGTATTTCTTCACTTAATGGCCTTGAATGACATATCGAGACCTTTGACCGAGTGAGTCAAAGCACCGACAGAGATAAAGTCGACGCCGGCCTCGCCATATGCGCGGAGGTTCTCTATGGTGATACCACCGGAGGATTCGGTTTCACATTTGCCGTCAACGAGCTTTACCGCCTCGCGTGTAAGTTCGGGAGTGAAGTTATCAAACATTATACGATCTACACCACCGATTGCCAACACACGACGTATGTCATCGAGCGAACGCACCTCAACCTCTATCTTGAGGTCTTTGCCGTTGGCCTTGCAATAATCTTGCGCTGCACGTACGGCATTTTCAATGCCCCCGGCGAAGTCGATGTGATTATCCTTTATGAGTATCATGTCGAACAAGCCTATACGATGATTGGTACCGCCACCGGTCTTCACTGCCTCTTTCTCGAGCATACGCATACCGGGAGTAGTCTTGCGAGTATCGAGCACACGAGTATGCAATCCGGTAAGCTGCTGCTGATAACGTGCTGTCATTGTGGCCACTCCGCTCATGCGCTGCATGATATTGAGCATCGTACGCTCTGCTATGAGCAACGAACGCACCGAACCTTCTACTATGAATGCGACATCGCCGGGCTTGACATGCGCACCATCCTCGATATACACTTCCATCTTGAGGTTGGGGTCAACCTTCTCCAACACGCGTCGTGCAACATCAACGCCGGACAATATGCCTTCCTCTTTTATCAACAACCGACTCTTGCCCTGTGCATCGGCCGGTATGGTGGACAATGTGGTGTGGTCGCCGTCACCGACATCCTCGGCAAAAGCGAGATTTAGCAATTCGTCTATAAGCTGTTCTTTTGTTTTCATATTTTTTATGTATCTTTGTGGCGGGAAAATCCGTTTTCAATCGACAAAGTTACAAAAAAATATGGAATCCGCGC
>N._stephensi_709_foregut__coassemble_887_pt1 | contig 9830 bp, 8 predicted proteins | sample N__stephensi_709_foregut__metabat2_high_PE_009 | metagenome-assembled genome bin N | reverse complement strand
AAAATAAATGAATTTTCGGATGACGCACGGAATTTTAAATGAAAGAGCCGTGACCCCCGGAAAGTAAAATTTTGTCAATTGGAAATAAATGTGTAATTTTGCGCAGTGTAAACCACCCAAACCGGCCGCAATAGCTCAGTTGGTTAGAGCATTTCATTCGTAACGAAAAGGTCGTGGGTTCGAGTCCCACTCGCGGCTCAAATAGATAAAAGACTGAAAATTAATCACTTAACGTGGTTAATTTGCGGTCTTTTTTCTATTTTTGAGCCATCAAAAAAGGCAGAAATCAGGCCAAAATTCCCACTTTTGGGGCTATACGATTTGCATTTTATATATCATAAATTGGCCTGTTGACTATGCCGACACTATCATTGAACGTAACGAAAGCCCGTCAGAACAAAGACGGTTCTTACCCTATAAGAATTTCAGTTGCCTCACAAGGGCGAACAGTGTTCATCACAACACGCTTCAAGGTTGACAACCTCAAGCAGTGGAACGGAAGCCGTGTGGTGCGCCATCCGCAAGCGGAGGCGATGAACCGCAAGCTCTACTTGATGCTTGAGGAGTATCGTTCGCAGATTGACGATAACCCCTATCTGGAGAGTTTGTCAGCGCAAGCACTCAAAGACAAGCTCGTCAGAGGGAGGCGAGGTATCTGCACCGCGCAGGAATATGGCGAGGAGTATGTGAAGCGGTTGAGGTCAGAAAACCGAATGTCCTACGCCAAGAACATGGAATACTCGCTGAAGTATCTGACCGAGTGTTTCGGAGATGAACTCCCGCTATCAAGTCTCGGGATTCTTGAAATCAAGCGTTGGGAGAGGTTTCTGTTCAGTCGTGGAGATTCGACCACGACTGTTAACATCCGCATGAGCCACCTCAAAGCGTTGCTCAATGCAGCAGCCATTGAGGGTGTGGTGGAGTACAAGATTTTCCCATTCAAGCAATACCGTATGCCTGCCAAGGAGGTGCGCGACATCTGCATCAGCCGTGAAGAATTGGCGAAGCTGTGCGAAGCAGAGTTTGACGGAGTGTCGCAGAAGCGGCTGACAGTGGCTCGTGATTTGTTTCTGTTGTCGTTCTACTGTGCCGGAATAAACCTCACCGACTTGGTGGATGCAGAGCTTACAGGCGAGTATCTGACGTTTGTGCGAAAGAAGACATCAGACCGAAAGAGAGGCGAGCGGCGAGTGTCAATCACCATTCAGCCCGAAGCGCGAGAAATCATTGACCGCTACATCACCGAGGAGGGGCGCATGGATTTTGGCTATCACTACACCGAGTACGAACAGTTCCGCTCGTTTGTCACAAAGTCGCTTAACCGTATCGGAGAGATGCTTGGGTTTGAGAAACGGCTTATGTTCTATTCAGCGAGAAAGACTTTTTGCCAATTCGGCTACGAGATTGGAGTGCCGTTGTATGTGCTTGAATATGCAATCGGCCAGACAATCAAGGAAGCCAACAACCGCCCGATATTTAACTATATCCGCATCATGCGTCAACAGGCGGATACTTCAATCCGGGCGATTATTGACTTCGCTAAGGGGATTAATCCGTGAAGTCGAACAGGACGAACTGTTTTGCACTGCCCGCAAGGTCGGAAAGTTCGGCTGAGTTTAGTTTGTCTCCGACTTTGATGTGAAGCATTGCCTCGTTGTTAGCGGCAATCTGTGCAAAAGATGAAATCTCCGAGAAACGGAAATCGTCAGAGTTGATTTTCACATGCGCCCCCTTACGTAGGAGGTCTGCAATGTTGGCATAAGATTTTTTCATCGCGATTAAAATTTTGAATTCGCTGCAAAGATAATCCGCTCCGCCCATTCCGAAACTTTATCTTTTGAGTCGTGCCAACCATCGGCCCGGCTCTTTTTCTTTTTTCGCGCAACTTTTTTCTTTTTCTCAAACCTCCTTCTAAGCGAAAACGCGAAGCGCAAAAATCTTCAAAAAAATTTTTTCTCTCACGTGTGTGCACGCGCGCGATTCGCGAAGCGATATATTTATATTTCGTTAGAAATATATTTCTTTTTATATATACGATAGTATATATCAAAGAAAGGTTTCGGAAGAAATGCCCTTTTCTTCGGAAGTTTGGGTAAGTTATTGCAATAACTTCGGAAGAAATAGCAATAACTTCGGAAGAAATAGCAATAACTTCGGAAGTTATTTTTGTCAAAAATCGCGAAAAAACGCCCTTTTTTGACCCTAAAAACACCCTTAAAAATGCACCAAAAATCGCGTTTTTCACACCTAAAAATTAAAAGGGGAATTTATTGCCATAATTTCGGAAGAAATAGGGATAAATGGGGAAGAAATAGCAATAACTTCCGAAGAAATAATAATTATTGGGGAAGAAATAGGTCAATCTTCGGAAGAAACACCGATTAATGGGGAAGAAATAGGGATAAATGGGGAAGAAATTATTTTAGGCCTTTTTGCATAAAAAATGCCGAGCGTTTTTGCCCGGCATGAGGTCTAATAGTAGAGGAAAGTAGACAGCGCGGTTAGTTGTTGTTATCCTCTGCGAGGCGGGCAAGCCGCTCCTCGATTGTGGTGGTGATGTCGGCCGATAGTGATACCTCGGCTGAGACGGATTGCATCTGCGGTGTGTGATACCTCAACAGCTTTTCCTGTATAGTTGCGCGGTCTTTCGGATCCATCATAGCCATGTCGAGGTCAAAGCGCGACACGACAGAGCCGACAGGCATGTGTGTGGCTGCTGCTATCTCTTCATCATCTATTGTTATGCTTGGCTCAAAGTAGGCGGTTGATTGGGCGCGCAGTTGCTCTTTGAGCGGATTGGGTTTGTTGGGTGTGCCTTTTTGTCGGCCACCGGTTTTTCTTCCTTGTGCCATATGACTAAAAAGTTAAAGATACGATGCAAAGGTAGCTCTTTATCTTTGCCCCATAATTATAACTTTTTAATCTCGACAATAATATGGGCATTGTAGGCAGCGCAATAGGCGGAGCATTGGGCATCGGAGCAAGTATCTTCGGTGGTATCAGTGCATCCAAAGCGATGAAGAAGGTAAAGAAAAATATTGAGGAGCAGCAGCGCGAAAATCAAGATTGGTATGACCGCAGATATAATGAGGACGCGACACAGCGTGCAGACGCGCAGCGCATCCTCACTATGACCAACGAGAATATCCGTCAACGAAACCAACAGGCAGCGGGAGCGCAGGCCGTCATGGGAGGCACGGAAGAGAGTGTGGCAGCAGCCAAAGCGGCCAACAACCAGGCACTCGCTGACGCTACCTCGCAGATTGCGGTGAATGGTGAGCGCAGAAAAGACCAAATAGAATCTGAATATATGCAGACCAAGAGCGACCTCAACGACAAGTTCAACAACCTTGAGCAAGCGAGAGCGGGAGCTATTAGCCAAGCCGTACAAGGTATGGCGCAGACAGGCTCTAATATGGCGAGTGTATTCTAAATCCGGATTAATCCATGATACAACCGAATAAACCTATTATAGATGTGCGTTCAGCGGGACAGGACTATTCTCCGAGTCCCGCGCCAACGCCTACTCCAACCCCGAAGAGTGACGAAGGCAACACTCCTGCACCAGCAGCCAACCCCACTCCGGGCGCAACGACAACCACGACTACAACCACGACATCGAGAGGTAATATTCAGACTGAAGTTCCTGCCGAATACAAGGCGAGCAGCTATGCAGAGCTTATCCCCGAATTGCAGAAGCATATGCAGACCTTCAAGCCGCTTTCAGAGGAGGAACTGAAGAAGTTGAGGAAGAGGCAGAAGATTGAGGGTATTATCAGTGGGGTATCTGACGCAGCGCAGGCACTCTCCAATCTGTGGTTTACCACGCAGTATGCACCTAATATGTATGATGCGAAGAATGGTATGTCGGCCAAGGCGAAAGAGCGGTTCGATAAAGAAAAAGCCGAACGCGATGCAGATGCGGAGAGATACTTCAACTATGCCATGCAGATAGGCAAGATGCGAGATGCCGACCGACAAGTAGGCTTGGAGACATGGAAGACCGAGCAGACCCTTGCACGCACCGACCGCGCATTTGACGCAGACAGAGCAGACCGCGCTGATGATGTGGCATTCCGCAACAAGGACTTTGACGAGAGAGTGCGTCAGTGGCAGGCAGGCTTCGACCGCGACCAAAAGTGGCATGAAGAGGAAGCCGAACGTTGGGAGCGTCAGTTCCAAGAGAGCATAAGACAGTTCAACGTGCAAACATCATTGGAGAAGCAGAAGATTGGCATTCAAGCCCAACAGCTTGCCCAACAGATTAAACAGGGTCAGATGACATTCAACCTTGGAGGCAGTGAGAACGTGACACTATCTATGGACAAATTGAATGCTCAGACCATCTCGCGCATATTCAGCACATTGCCGGCAAGTGTCCGTGCTAATATTAAAGGAGACCCCATTATGGGTAAGGATCAGCTTGGAGCTCCCAAGGTGATAGGATATAAGGATCCTTCAACCGAAACCATGCTTATTGCTATCGGAACATACGTGGACAATTCGCCGAACACGCAGAAAGCAATCAGAGAGGTTGCAGGTGTAAAACAACCGAATAAAGGCACAGGTTACTAAATAATTAACATCATGGCAAACGATAATCTCCGAAGACTATATAATACACTCCTTAGAGAGGGTTACACCCCTCCAGCCTTTGAACAATTCGCCAAAGATATGGAGGATGAAGAAAATCTGCGCAGGGTTCATACAACTTTGCAGAGTGAGGGCTACACACCTCCCAAATTCGAGACATTCAAGACCGACATGGGATTTGGTGTGCAGACCGCTCAACCTGCCGCACAACCTCAGCAGAGCGCGACACAAACAACTACGACACCTCAATCAGCTACACCGGTACAGCAGACGGGGTGGAGACCGAGTCCTGTTCAGATGGCTGCATTCAACGACCAAGTGCAACGAGGGCAAGCAGCCTTGCAGAAGCAGGTGGACGATACGCGGCGAGTGACCGAACGCTTTACTCCGCAGGGACGAGAGAAAGCGAGAGTGGCTGAATTCACTGCGAAATTGGTCGGCACACCCACATCTGCGTCATTACTGCCCGATTTCCGTGGAGGACTTGATGACCCAAACTCGCCAATACCGGCAGGGGTGAAGTCTGTGAATGGTCAACCAATGACTGAGTGGCAGATGCCCGACGGCTCACTTACCACCAATATGGCGGCCGCATCTGTGGCTGAGAACGAAGCTCGTACAAAACGACTTGCCCATGCCTTTGACAACCGTATGAGGAGTTTCGGACTCAACCCCACCAATCAAGCGGACAGACAAAGGCAGACCCTTATAGACGGCATTCACAGCGGCATTGACTTCGACCCCGCCGAGCGTGAAGAAGTATTCGGTGTGATGCGTCAGTATGAACTTGACCCCAACAACATGGAACATGTGGCATGGGTAGTCAAAGGAGATGAACGAAAAATCATTGAACATCGTCTTGCCCTTGCAGAGGATAAGCTCAAAGGACTTATGGGGCAAAGAGCAGCCAATTTGGACGCTGCATCCGAATATAATGAGGAAGAAGGATTTTGGGACAACTTTGTGCGCATTGTGGGAGGCGCGGCCAATAGAGCCAATCAGAACATGCACCCCACTCCCAAACCAATACAGGAGAAAACGCAGCTCGACAAGGACATAGAGGCCGCGCAGGCAGAGGTTGTGCGTCTTAGCAGCGACCTGCGACACTACGACCAAAATACCGAAGCCTCGCAGAGAGGTTTCTTAGGCAAGACAATGCAGGGATTGTGGGACGGTATCACCGACCCCAACTCATGGACAATGGGTGTATTGGAGGCTTCAGCCAATAAGACCATTCGTGATGTTGCAGATGGAGGCAATTCATCCGACTATGCACGTTCGCTTATTCTGTCAGCCTCCACATCACAAGAGATGATGGCAGACGCGCCCGACCCCGGAGCATGGTACGGAGGCGGACGATTTGTCGGAGAGATGTTGGGAGACCCGATTACCTATGCATCAGCCGGACTTGGAAACTTTGCACGCAAAGGAGCAACACAAGCCGTTGTGCGGCGGGGAGCCAAGAGAGTCGAAGGAGAAATCGGAGAACGACTCATGCAAAACTCCCTTAAGGCTCGACTTGCCGGAGCGGCCATTGGCACAGGCGTAAATCTCGGCACGTTTGAGGGATTGCGTGACATGAAGCAGCAGTGGATAGATGGAGGTTATGTAGATGACGGATACACAGACGAGCAGGGAGTCTACCACCCCGGAGAATTCCATGAAGGTATATCATTATGGCACTCTACCAAGGCGGCAGGACGAGGCTTCGGACTTGGCACGGCAATGGGATTGTTTGGCGCAGGCTTCGGCAACGTGGCAGACAAGGCCGTAAAAGGTACTCACAACGTGTGGGGGAAAGCCGCTATCCGTGGTGTGCAGTATCCCACATCGGCAGTAATAGAGGGAACAATCTTTGCCGCGCCCGAAATCTATGAGTTCCAGACAATGGACGATGCGCAATTTGATTATCTGTATGCTGATAAATTCGGCTATGCGGACGAAACAGACCCTGCGAAGCGCGATAAAGCTCGTGATGAAGCCCGTAACTCCGTATCTATTGATGCATGGACGCAGTCACAAGCGCAGATATTCGGCATGAAGTTGGCAGGAAAACCTACCGACAAGGTGAAACATGCCATACTGCATCCCAAGCAGACGGCGGCAGGAATCGGTCATGTGGCAGAAACCATCAACGAGATGCGAAACGGACGCAGAGGGTTCAAAGAAGTGTTGGCAGAAAGGCTTGACCGCAGTCCACTTGATGTGACATTCACAGATGAAGAGCGCGAAGAACTGCGCAAAGCCGGGTATGGAGAGCTTGCCGACCTTTTTGTCAAGGATTCCGATAAGCAAAGCGTTCGTGAAATAGACTCGAAACCCGAAGATGGAGCACTCGAGGAGCATACGGAGCGGGTAGAGCCTGAAGAACTGACAGTCAAGCATCCCGAATTTGACGGATACTCCGAGATGGAGAAACTCATGTCTGACAGGACAGTGAGCGAAGCCGCACGCGCAAAAGCGTACTTTATCCTCACAGGGAAGATGTTGCCCACCTCCACCATTACAGGATGGACGACCGAGCAGGACGGAGAATATACGATAGTCAAGTCTTTGTCTGCTGACGGAAGTGTAGTTACAAGCCGCAGATTCAAGAGCGAAAAAGGTGCGCGAGCCGAGGAAGCGAAAATCAAGCGGCAGGTAGAGCTGAACACCATAGACATGGGAGAGCAGTTTGCCCAGCAAGAGGCACTGCGCACCTTTGGACGTGAGACATACGCATCTGTAGGTCTGAAATATCACCTTATAAAGGAGGGTGTCGAAAACATCTTTGAGAAATATCTCCGTGGAGAGGAACTTTCAGAGACCGAACTGAAGATAGCCAATGATGTTGTAGAGGCCGTGAGCGAGCGAGCCAAGAAAAGCTCACTTGACCCTGTCGCTATCCGAGAACGAATCAAGAAAGAAACAGGACTTGACATTGACAAAGTCATACGCAAGCCCGAAACCGAGCGTACTGACGAAGAGTCTGCGGCACTGAACCTCTACATCGAACATCTCTACACCGAAGGTGCAAGGATGAGACGAGCCAACGACCTATGGAGGGAACAGACAGAAGAAGCGCGTCAAGAGTATGTGAACGACCGCAAGCGCGACAACGGGCTATTGAGCGAGCCGAAGCCGAGAAAGAGGCACGAGCAGCCGCAGAAGAAGCCGCACGCAAAGAGCGTGAAGCACTTGAGGGTATACCCGAGTGGCACATGGACACCCCGGAGAACGCACGTGCGCGAGGCGCAAGGCGATACCAAGGCCTGATGTACACACGCCAAGAGCCGGTGGAGGGAGTCCCCGGCAAAGAGGTTGAGGTCAAATTCTCACAAAAAGACCTGCCTAAAGGTAAGGTTGCCGTCATTGAAGCATCGCAACTACAGCCGAGCCACATTCAAGGACAGCGCAATCCGATGTTCTTCATCGAGGAGGCACAGCCGAAGAACCGCAGTGAGGCAGTTTCAACCTTAGCCGCCAAACAGATTGCCGAGGGAATACGCCCCGAAGAAATAACCGGAGGAACAACCGCCTACACCGGAGCGCCCACAGTGAATACTCGCGGCGAGGTGATACAAGGCAACAACCGTTCAGACGCACTCCGCTACCTTTGGGAGAATCATCTGCCACAGCAGCAAGCAGCGTACAAACAATATCTCATTGACAATGCCGAACAGTTAGGACTTGACCCCGAAGCCGTCAACGCCATGCAGCAGCCTGTACTCGTCAACATGCTTGATGTGGACGATGCAGAGGCAATCCGTTTGGGACAGATGACCGCACAGGACACCGAGAGCGGAGGCATAGAGCGCATCAAGCCCAAGAACGTAGCGCAGAAACTTGGCGACAATATGCGGACATTCGCCAATCAGTTGTTGCGCACAAACGATGAAGAAGCTTCGTTCGGTCAGCTTGTAGACCGTAACGGAGCGGATGTGTTGGGATGGATGAACCAAATAGGTGCAATCTCCAACACCCAATATCAGTCGGCATTTGACTCCAAGGGCAACCTCACCGCCGAGGCCAAGAACGACCTGCAGAAAGTACTGTATCAAGCCATCTTCAAAGGCGGTTCGCAGCAATTGGAAGAGATGTTTGACAAACTCCCGGCCAAGGCACAGCGCGCACTGTTGGCAACGGCATTCCGCGACATGGACTCACCCTTTGCCGGGAAGTTATTGCCCGAAATACAGGCATCCATAGCAGCATACAATCTGTTGATGAGCGACCCGGCCTTTGCTGCGGCAAAAAATATGGAGGGTGCATTGAGGGCTGTAGAGGCATTCAAAGCCACAATTTCACTCGATGACCGCCTTGAGCAGTACATGCCTGCCGATAATTTTAGTAACTTTGCACTGCACTTGGCAGCGATGTATAAGGCGAGCGACTATTCTCAGAGCCGCATAACATCGCTGTTCAATGAGATGTACGACCTTGCGCAGGGTAAGAAAGAAGCAACACTGTTTGAGGATGCAGACACTACCCAATATCCCATTGCAGAGGTAATCAAAAAAGTATTAGACATAGACTATAAACCGGCAAAGAATGGAAACAACTATGAGCCAAATGGAGGTGCTGATGTGGCTCTCCGAAATCAAAGCGGCCAAGGAGGGGAACTCCGAGGCAATGAACCACCTGCAGGCGGAGAACAGAATCCGGCAGGAGCAGAACCGACCGAGCGTGGAGGAGGAGCTTCGGATGATAGCCGAGGAGCAGGAGAAACTGTCCCGGATAACCTACCCGAAAAGAAAGAAGTAGAATATGTTGACCCACGCACTATGCCCGATTCAGAAAGGGAAAAGCGTGGTGAGATGTTACGTAAAGCTGATGCTATTGAAGTATCAAGCGGTCAAATCGTTGCAACAAAAGAACTTTCTGCGAGAAAAGCAGCTGAAAAATGGTGGGATGAGAATGTTGGGGAACCGGCATTCTATGACACCGAGGTTGGTGAAGTCGAAATTAATCGGAATTCAATTGAAAGTTCACTTGCTCATCGTTATGGGCAGATGAAGCTTGATGCCATTACCTCACTGGTGGAGGGTTTTGAAAATGCGGTGTATTTGGGCACAATGCCTGATTTTTCACGACAAGAGGGTGTAAATAACCATTTCTTTGCTTATCCTATCAACTACAATGGACAGCGGTGTTATGTATTCTGTCGAGCTATGCAGGATGCAAACAAAAACCGTCTGTACGTTCGAGGGCACTGAAAAAGTCTCCTTTCAGAGGGAGTACAAAAATTAGTCGGCACA
>N._stephensi_709_foregut__coassemble_879_pt1 | contig 9921 bp, 7 predicted proteins | sample N__stephensi_709_foregut__metabat2_high_PE_009 | metagenome-assembled genome bin N | reverse complement strand
ATCCTTGATAGATGAACACATCCCCATCAATTGACCGATAACGGCATCTGCACTTTCGGTGTCTTGATCACGCAAGTCCCAATGTTTGAGCTTGATGATAAATGAGCCGTAAGTGTTGCCCTGACCACCCACGAAGCTATATCCGGTGATAGCCTGATTAGTCTGAATAGCCGGTATCTTGGCACAGAATTCACCTACCTGGTCCATAACAGCTTGTGTGCGCTCCTGGCTTGCAGCCGGCGGCATACTCACAGCACCCATGATAGTACCGGTATCCTCTTCCGGCACAAAGCCGGTAGGCGTGCTCGCCATAAGGTAGAACAAGAAACCGATAACGGCAACTACGGCAAAAAGTGCCATCCACCATGCGCGAACAAAGAAGTCTGTAACCTTGCCGTATACTTTCAGCATCTTGGAGAAGAAGTTCTCAAAGCCGACACGGAATGCCTTGGTGAACATCAGTATGACCGTCAGCAATGCGATGGCCGATGCCACTATGAGCATTGTGATATCTTCGGTGCTGAATGCTCCCAACACCATGAAGTATACGCTGACACCCAGTCCCACAGTGGTGAGAATAAGGCACAGAGTCGGGTTCATGAAAGTCTTCTTGTATTGCTCCTTGACAGCGTGTGCCGCCTCGCTGTACGAGTCTTTCATCAGCTCGCTCATAGACATATCTGTCTTGTGAGGCTTTAGCATAAGAGCACACAATGCCGGTGTCAGTGTCAAGGCGTTCAATGCCGACAGACCGATAGCCATGGCCATGGTAAGACCGAACTGACGATAGAAGACACCGGATGTACCTCCTATGAATGACACAGGTACGAATACCAACATCATAACCAATGTGATGGATATAAGAGCGGAAGCAATCTCGCCCATAGCATCGATAGAGGCCTTGCGTGCACTCTTATAGCCCTGGTCGAGCTTTGCGTGCACCGCCTCCACCACCACAATGGCGTCATCCACCACAATGGCAATCGCCAATACGAGAGCGGAGAGTGTCAGCAAGTTCAGTGAGAAACCGAACAGATACAAAAGTCCGAATGTACCTATCAATGCCACCGGGATGGCTATCATAGGTATGAGTGTTGAACGGAAGTCGCCGAGGAAGACGAATACTACCAAGAACACAAGTATAAATGCCTCGATAAGTGTCTTGACAACCTCATGGATAGATGCGAACAAGAAGTCGTTAACACTCATGATTGTCTCCAACTTCAAGCCTTTGGGCAAATCCTTTGATGCATTGTCAATAAGTTTCTGGCAATCTTCGATAACCTGAGTCGCATTGGAGCCGGCACTCTGGAAGATGATTGCAGCTGAACCGAGGTGACCATTTGCCTTATTGGAGAAGCCGTAGCTGAGTCGTCCGAGTTCCACCTTGGCTACATCACCCAGACGGAGTATCTGACCATCGGCATCCGCGCGGATTATGATATCTTCAAACTCGGAAGCATCTTGCAGACGACCCTTATAGCGCATTACATACTGGAAGCTCTGGTCACCTTGTTCACCGAACTGACCGGGAGCAGCCTCCAAGTTTTGCTCGGCAAGCGCGGCTGTGACATCAGAAGGCATCAAACCATACTGAGCCATAACTTCGGGCTTGAGCCATATACGCATGGAGTAGTCGGCACCGAAGGCCATGGCATCACCCACACCGCTTACACGCTTAATCTCGGGTATGATGTTGATTGACATGTAATTGTCAAGGAATTCGGCATCATACGTATCAGTTGTGTCCACAAGGGCAATAACCATAAGCATGGAAGTCTGACGCTTCTGGGTGATGACTCCCACCTGATTTACCTCAGAGGGGAGGAAGCTGGCTGCTTTAGCCACACGGTTCTGCACATCGACGGCAGCCATGTCCGGGTCCATCCCTTGCTTGAAGTATACGGTAATCTCGGCGGCACCGTTATTAGTGGCCTGCGAGGTCATATAGTCCATGTTCTCCGCACCATTGATTTGCTCCTCGATAGGTGCAATAACGGAGTTCAACACCGTCTGCGCATTAGCTCCCGTATAGGTAGTCGACACGCGTATTGTGGGCGGCGCAATGTCCGGATACTGCTCGATAGGCAAGCCAAGCAAGCCCAACAAACCCAGTATCACTATGAAAACTGAGATTACGGTTGAGAGTACCGGACGATTAATAAAATTATCAAGTTTCATAAGTAATGAAATTTCTGTTACTCCTGCTTACTTATTTTGAAGACGCTTTGGGCTTGATGGTCATACCATCTTTAGCTGTCATGCCGACACCTTCAACCAGGATTGTCTGCCCCGGCTGTATACCCTCGGTGACGATATATGACTTGCCGTCATCCTGACTGGAAACACTGATTTGAGCTTGTGAGAGTTTGCCTTGCTCATTCACTAAGTAGACATACTTCAGACCCTGAATCTCAAATGTAGCTGTCTGCGGCACGGTGATGACATCTTGATAGAGATGCGGTATAAGCACCTTGGCAGAGTTGCCGCTGCGGAGTATTCCGTCAGGGTTGGGGAAGACTGCTTTGGCTGTAGCACTGCCGGTAGATGAGTCGAGCACACCGCTGACTGAAATCACCTTGCCTTGCAACGGATAAGTCTCGCCGTTAGACAACTGCAATGTGACGGGCGGCATCTTGGCCAATGCGTTCTGCACGCTGCCGGAGGTGCCGGTGAGAGTAAGCAGCTCCTTCTCTGTGAATGAGAAATAAGCCTCAATCTCGTTAGAGCTTGACAAGACAGTCAGTAGGGTAGAGGGTGACACGAGTGCGCCCTCTTTGAAGTCGATAGAGCCTATCACACCGCTTACGGGAGCTTTGACCACTGAGTAGGATAAGTTCTTTTCAGCAGAAGTCAGATTTGCTTTGGCTGCAGTGACAGCAGCGCGTGCCTGATTGAGCTGTGCTTTAGCTGCGTTCAAGCCATCCACGGTAGTTTGATACGCTGACTTGCTTATAATGTTTTGGTCTACCAGCAGCTTGTTGTTATTGACATTGGTTTGAGCCGTGTTTACATTTGCTTCGGCCACCTTGACGGCAGCTTCTGCTTGCAGTATCTGTGAGCGAGCTGCATCCACGGCAGCCTGAAGAGACACCTGGTCGATTGTAAATAAGGTTTGACCGGCAGTGACATGATCACCCTCCTCGACATACACTTTGGTCAGGAAGCCCTGTATTTGCGGACGTATCTCCACATCATTGGCACCATACAATGTGGCGGGATAGGATGTGAACATAGTCAGAGTGTCCTGAGTGGCCGTCATAACAGCTAACTCGGGAGTCTGCTGAGCGGCAGCAGCTGCGGCGGCCGCCGACTTGTCTTCCTTCTTGCCACATGAACAAACACACGCCATACCAAGAGTAAGTACGGCTGCATACTTGATAAATGAGGTTGAATTCATAATATGTGTAACTTGTTTATTTACAATTTTGGGGCTTAGAGGCATAATAAATTGCCGCCTGTTCATTATTTGAGTAAATAATTCCTATTGTTAATAGGCGGTTTGCGTACACGGCTATGAGTTGCACACAATCATGCTTCGCAGTAGGATCCGGTCTGAATAATATAGGTTAGGTTAATGGAAACAAATCCTCACCTATATTATAAAGGCTAAGTACTCAAAAAGTTTTGCAAAGTTACAAAAAATGTTTAATAACATAAAAAATCACTAATGTAAAATTCAATTTTAAGCCCGCAATAAGGTGAAACATAACCATAAATTCCGAATTTTGGAACAAACTCAACTACCACGGTATCTCGGTAATTATACTCAGTACAGGAAGCAAAAACATGAAAAAATAGAGAAGAGAAATATTTCGCTTTCTCTCCTCTATTTTATCATGATTTCGTGATTTGATTCTTTTTTTTGGAAACTATCAACTATTTCTTGTCAGGCTGTTTTTGCTTTCTTTTCGGATTGGCCGGAAACCATCCTTTACGTACGCGCCCCTCCTGCTCTATGACTTCCCATATACTCCAAAAGGATGAAAAGCTGATAACGCCAAGCAGTGCGGATGCAAGGATACTCTCACACAAGAGTGCCATTATACCCGAAGCTATGCCAAGCACGGCAAAAGCCCAATTGACTTTACGCCCGAAGTAATATTCACCCTTAATGACAAGAGGATGAAACAGCCCTATGATAAGAAAGGTACACAAGCCCACTACAGGTCCTTGCCAATTCAATTCAGTTAATTCCATAAATTAATAACGTAAAAATGTGGTCAGTAGTATACCAACCACATTTTTAGACTATATATAGGCTACCAAAGCCTGCTATGATTAATAAATCTCCTTTTTGTGTTCAAGAAGCAGGGTCATTGACGGACGGTCGCATACTTCTGCAGGGCCAAAGTACTGGATAGGGCCGGGATACTGATACAACGTATTCAAGGAGCATGTCTCACGCTGTGAAGCGAATTTCAGATACGGTCGGCCATTGAGGTTGACCAACGCCTTCTGTATCACCGGCTTCAGCTTGCCATTGCGGCGCTCCATGTTCATCATCATTGTGATAGGTATACCTCCGGCAATCCACTCCTCGGTATGACCGGTGAGATTGCGCACTGAGCTCATATAGCCGGTGAGACCGGAATTGATAAGCATTGCCGCATTATAGCCGAGCGCGTATGTATAGTCAGCATCGAAGTTGGACGGATCGGCACAACGTCCCTCATATCCGAAGAAGTGATGTTGAGTGGCAAACTTCCCGACATACAGCCCTTGTTCCGCCATCTCCTCAAGACGCTTTTCTACCATCTCGGATATCAACTTCTCTGTCTCGATAAGGCTTACCTGAACATTGCCGTGACTGTCACGGTCCATAGACAGCTGAAGAGCTATCTGCTTAGGCAAACTCTTATACAGCTCTTGATTGACCGGTGTCAGATATGAGTGAATGGTGATGAGCTTGTTGTCCTCATCGAGCCCGTTCAGCTCCTCAGCATGTTCTGCCAACACGTCATTAAGCTCCGAAATAAGCACCTTGACGGAGGGGATAAACTCAATCAGACCTTCCGGTATCAATACGGTACCGAAGTTCCAACCCAGACGGGCACGTTCGCTCACCACATATGCTATTTGGCTCACAATGTTGTCGAGCGTCATACGCTTGGCAAGTATCTCCTCTGAGATGAGGCAAATATTGGGCTGTGTCTCCAGAGCACACTCCAATGCGATGTGTGAGGCTGAACGGCCCATCAGCTTGATGAAGTGCCAATACTTCTTGGCAGAGTTACAATCGCGCTGGATATTACCGATAACCTCACTATACACTTTGCAAGCAGTATCAAACCCGAATGAAGACTCAATCCACTTGTTCTTCAAGTCTCCATCAATCGTCTTGGGTACACCGATAACCTGCACATCCACACCTTTAGCCTTATAATACTCGGCCAAGACGGCGGCATTTGTATTGGAGTCATCACCACCGATAATCACAAGTGCCTTGATATTAAGCTCCTCGAGGATCTTCAGACCCTCATCAAACTGCTCGGGTGTCTCGAGCTTCGTACGTCCGGAGCCTATAATATCAAAGCCGCCGGTGTTGCGATAATCCTTGATTATACCGGCCGTAAGCTCCATATATTGATGATCCACAAATCCGCTGGGACCCATAAGGAAGCCATACAGACGACATTCGCGGTTTAAGCTCTTTATACCATCAAAGATACCGCTCACCACATTATGACCGCCGGGAGCTTGACCACCGGACAAGATGATACCGACATTAAACGGCTCCTCGACGCGTACAGGATTCTCGTCACGCTCAAACTCTACTACCGGAAGACCATATGTATTTGGGAACAGTGCTTTTATCTCCTCCTGATTGGCAACGGATTGGGTGTTCTCTCCCACTTTGACCTTTACAGGTCCTTGAAGGGCAAAAGGCAGCTTAGGCTGATACTCTGCCCTAACTCTTTGTAGTGCACTCTTTTTCATGCAGTTATATTGGAGTTATAATTTTGTTTCATTCGATTTCCCAAACACACATTAAGGCGGCGTTGTTTGAATGTACTTTATAAATTAAGTAGACAATTTACAATTATTCAGATACCACTTTTGAGTGAGATTGGGCTACCATCTTAATTATGACCCTCGTCATATCTAATACCGCTGCAAAATTACGAAAAAAATCTGACATACACAAATGCTCGCCAAACGCAAATTTGCACTTTTTGTATCACTCCGGAAAAGTTTTTTCTGATTGAAATACGCTTTTTTCACATTTTTTATGTAAATTTGCACCTCCAAAGACATTTCCCGATTGTTCTATTGGTGATGTTTATATAATTTTAGAGTGTCATTGACTGATTTATACAACACTGATATTAATATTATACAGTGTGGTTCGTCAATGACACATAAATCACTCACCATGAGTAACACGTTGAATGATAGAATATTAATAAACCAAATTATATACAAAATAATTTATGGCAAAGAAAATTTATACGTTTGGCGATGGTAAAGCCGAAGGTAATGCGCAAATGCGCAACCTGCTCGGCGGCAAAGGTGCCAACCTCGCCGAGATGAATCTGCTGGGAATGCCCGTGCCTCCCGGATTCACCATCACCACTGAAGTTTGTACTGAATACACACAGCAAGGTCGTGACGCTGTCGTTGCAGACATCAAGAAAGATGTTGAGGCTGCAATTGCACACGTTGAGAGCTTGACAGGAAAGAAGTTTGATGACCCCACAAATCCCCTGCTCGTCTCAGTACGCTCGGGAGCTCGCGCATCCATGCCCGGTATGATGGACACCGTCCTCAACCTCGGTATGAACGATGCCACAGTAGAGTCACTGGCCGAAAAGAGCGGCAACCCCCGCTTTGCATGGGACAGCTACCGCCGCTTCGTACAGATGTACGGCGATGTTGTGCTAGGTATGAAACCCAAGAGCAAAACCGACATCGACCCCTTCGAAGAGATCATGGACAAGGTGAAAGAAGAAAAAGGTGTCAAATTTGATAACGAACTCGACGTCAACGACCTCAAAGAGCTCGTAAAACGCTTCAAAGCAGCCGTACTTGAATACACCGGAAAAGACTTCCCCGAGTCCGCTTGGGAACAACTCTGGGGCGGTATCTGCGCCGTATTCGACTCATGGATGAACGAACGCGCCATTCTCTATCGTCGCATGAACCAAATACCCGAAGAATGGGGTACTGCCGTTAACGTTCAAGCAATGGTTTACGGTAACATGGGCGACAACTCCGCTACAGGTGTAGCATTCTCACGCGACGCCGCTACAGGTGAAAACATATTCAACGGCGAATACCTCATCAACGCACAAGGCGAAGACGTGGTAGCCGGTGTACGTACTCCTCAGCAAATCACAGTCGAAGGCTCACGCCGCTGGGCAAAGCTCCAGGGCATATCCGAAGAAGTACGTGCTGAAAAATACCCCTCACTCGAAGAGAGCATGCCCACATGCGCAGCCGAACTCATCGCCATCGCTAACCGTCTGGAAGACTACTACAAAGACATGCAAGACATGGAGTTCACAATCCAGGACGGCAAACTCTGGATGCTCCAGACACGTAACGGAAAACGCACCGGCTCAGCCATGGTCAAGATAGCCATGGATTTGCTCCGTGCAGGCGAAATAGACGAGAAGACATGTCTGCTCCGCATGGAGCCCCAAAAGCTCGATGAACTCCTCCACCCCGTATTCGACAAAGACGCTCTCAAGCACGCCAAAGTCATGGCAAAAGGTCTGCCCGCATCACCCGGTGCAGCTGCCGGACAAATAGTATTCCAAGCCGAAGACGCCGAAGCATGGGCTGAAAAGAAGAAAAAAGTCGTACTCGTACGTATCGAGACAAGCCCCGAAGACCTCCGCGGTATGGCAGTAGCACAAGGTATCCTCACAATGCGCGGCGGTATGACAAGCCACGCAGCCGTAGTAGCTCGCGGTATGGGTAAATGCTGCGTGTCAGGTGCAGGCGAAATCGTAGTTGACTACAAAGCCAAAACACTCACAATGGGTGGCAAGACATACAACGAAGGTGACTGGATCTCACTCAACGGCTCAACAGGCGACGTATATGACGGCCAAGTACCCACCACCGAGCCCGAACTCGGCGGCGACTTCGGCGCAATCATGAACCTCGCAGCCAAATACACCAAAACACTCGTACGCACAAACGCCGACACACCCCGCGACGCAAAACAAGCTCGCCACTTCGGCGCTCAAGGTATCGGCCTTTGTCGTACAGAACACATGTTCTTCGAAGGCGACCGCATCAAAGCAGTACGCGAAATGATCCTCGCCTCCGACGAAGAAGGACGCCGTCAAGCACTTGCCAAACTGCTCCCCATGCAGCGCGGTGACTTTGAAGGCATCTTCGAAGCAATGGACGGCCTCGGAGTGACAATACGTCTGCTCGACCCCCCGTTGCACGAATTCGTACCTCACCAGACAGCCACACAAAAAGAACTTGCCGAAGAGATGGGACTCACCCTCGAAGAGGTAAAAGCAAAAGTGGACAGCCTCGAAGAGTTCAACCCCATGCTCGGACACCGCGGATGCCGTCTGGGTATCACATACCCCGAAATCACCGAGATGCAAACACGCGCCATCATAGAAGCAGCACTTAACTGCAAAGCACGCGGCATCGAAGTACATCCCGAAATCATGGTACCACTCGTAGGCACACTCAAAGAACTTCAGCATCAAGCCAACGTTATCAACAACACAGCAGGAAAAGTCTTTGACGAAAGAGGCGACTCACTGCCCTACAAGATAGGTACAATGATAGAGGTGCCTCGCGCAGCCTTGACAGCCAATCAGATAGCCGAAGTAGCCGACTTCTTCTCATTCGGAACAAACGACTTGACACAGATGACATTCGGATACTCACGTGACGACGCACCCAAATTCCTCAAATACTACAAAGAGAAAGGCATTATCAAAGTCGATCCCTTCGAAGTACTTGATCAAGAAGGAGTAGGCCAACTCGTAGAGATGGGAGTCAAGAAAGGACGTGCCACCAAGCCCGAGCTTAAGGTCGGCATTTGTGGTGAGCACGGAGGCGAGCCCAGCTCAGTCAAATTCTGTGCCAAACTCGGCATGAACTACGTCAGCTGCTCCCCATACCGAGTACCCATCGCCCGAGTAGCAGCGGCCCAGGCCGCAATAGAGGACTAAGGATAGTCTGAACCAATAATCTAATTTAGGCTGTAATGCTCGAATACATAGGGCATTACAGCCTAAAATGTTCTTAGGGGGTACGTTCATTCTGCACATAAAATATTTATGTCGGCTGCAACTCATTGCCATGGCAAAGAAATACACCTTTTTGCTATTGCCGCTGTCATCCTGCATCCATTTTCTCCGAAGTTAACCTGTGCATATTCGCCCATCGGTGTCTGGGCCTGCATCTCATATGGGCCCAAAGAAGACTCGCCCTCTTTATCTATACCATACGTCTTGCGTATACGCTCCACAAAATTGTATACGGTCTTCTATGTCACATTGGGCAGATCCTTGAAATTCTTTTTCAGCCGGTCATGTATCTGAGGAGCTGAGAGGAACGGCCAACTGCGCAGCTCACTGACTACATATCTTTCTCAGCCATCGAGCTTGTGGCCATACTGACGATCGTAACTCGCAGATGACCTGAACTCCTCCTCGCTCATCTTTAGATACTTTGCAACCGTCTGACGGTGTATCTTTAGTGTGCGCGATATTTGCTTCTTATTTAGGCCTTCTGAAAATAATTCCTTAACTTTGTACCACATCAGATACTTCTTTAATTTTGAAGTCTCGGTCATAACATTGTAATTTAGGGTGTTGCAACCACAAAATTACAATGTTATTTTTTTTGTTATCTCGTGTCGATTTAACTTTTCCGATTTTTGTCGATACAAATTTACCGATTACAACTCTATCCATTCATTCATAATATCCAAGTCTG
>N._stephensi_709_foregut__coassemble_867_pt1 | contig 9975 bp, 9 predicted proteins | sample N__stephensi_709_foregut__metabat2_high_PE_009 | metagenome-assembled genome bin N | reverse complement strand
CCTGCCGACGGACATCGTGTTGCTGTCAAGATCAGCACCGGTGAGGCCGGCAATCCCAACTCCCTAAGTCCGGCTCTTATTCAGGCTCTTGTCGACACCGTGCACGGCACTCTCGTAGAGTGTAACACCGCATACGCCGGCAAGCGCAACACGTTTGAAAATCATTGGCAAGTGGTGCACGAGCATGGTTACGACTCCATTGCTCCCGTAGACCTCATGGATGAGGAGGGGCAAATGAAGATACCCGTGCGTGACCGCCGACATATCAAGTATGATATCGTTGGTAATCACTTGCCTCGTTATGACTATATGATTAACCTTGCGCACTTTAAAGGGCACGCAATGGGAGGCTTCGGCGGTGTGCTGAAGAATGCAAGCATCGGCGTAGCCTCAGCCGATGGCAAGGCATACATCCATTCAGCCGGCAAACATGACATCGTAGAGGGGTTATGGGACAACATTGCCCCACAAGATGACTTCCTGGAGTCAATGGCCGCCGCAGCACAAGGTGTAGACGATTACTTCGGTGACAACATCGTGTATATCAACGTCATGAACAATATGTCAGTCGACTGTGACTGCAGCTCTCATCCCGATGAAGTAAAGCTGAAAGACTTCGGCATCCTGGCCTCCACCGACCCGGTAGCGCTCGACAAGGCATGCACCGACATCATCTTCAATATGCAGCCGAGCGAGGGCAATGACAATGCCCCTCTTATAGAGAGAATTACAAGCCGCCACGGACTGCACACCATAGACCACGCAGCCGCCATCGGCCTCGGCTCCCTCAATTACGAAATCATAGACCTCGACAAAATGTAAGTAGCAGAATAATCGTATCTCCAAAAAATAAGAACTCCACAATTTAATTTTATGGAATGGACATTTTTAGTTCATTCCATAATTTTTTTATCGCACATTTTTTAAAAAATTAAACTTTTTTAAAAAAATAATTGTTTCTAAAATTAAAGTACAATTAATGTGCTGAATATCATAAATATATAATAACTAAGAATTATGAATGTGATATTATATCTCATATTGATTTTCGTGGCTTGCTTCGGATTTTGTGTCGGGATATTGATTATTCAGAATAAATACCGCACTAATAAAGGGGATGCTGCCCACGGGAAGAATATTTATAGAGCATACAAGAATTTAGGGATTACTTTTGGTGTAGTTGTTGTCGTATTGACTCTTATATATGGACTTGTGCCTTATCAAGGTGAAACCGGCTTTGGAGTATATGCTTCCCGGATAGGAGTGCCATATTGGACATCAATCTCTAATATACTCAGAGTTTTAGTTGTTGAATTGACAGTCGGTTTGATAATTATTGCAATAGCAAAGTATCGTGGTACACAGAATAGTGCGAGTCGTTTCGCCGACCCTCAATACCTTAAACAATACAGTCGTAAGGTCGTGATTTGGACGAATGTGTGTATGGGTATTACCTTGGTTATCCTATTGATAATAAAATGCTTATAAATAGTAACTTAACCTCAAAATTGCATGACTATGAACACAACAAATATGCACGAACTGATATGGTTAATAGGGGTGATGGTAATAATTGAGATAGCCGTATATGTAAGTTTGAGATTATATGCAAATAAACATGAAGCATCCATACTTAACAAAGCGCATGGCGTGAGAGACATATGTTTTGCTGTCTCAGGTATGTTTATCGGAGTTCTCATTTTTGCAATAATAAATTTTGCTTTCGATTAGTGTAGGTGATGAAACAATCTGTTTCATATGTCTGTAATCTTTGCTTTCTGCATATTGCTTTCAAAACGATTTTATATATAGATTAAGTTATGTCAGAATCTCTTATATTTACATTATTATTTGGATTTGGATTGTTTGGCCCCGCGGTTATGCTTATGACGGTTTTTGCCATCAGGGCTTTAAGTCCTGACAGCATATTGAATGAACGACCTGTTTATTTTAAGGTTGTGTATAGTATATTTGGCACAGGTATACTGGTGGCCATAATCACGCTGATAGGTATATACTTAATGTCGACAGGACATAGCCTATAGGTCGAGGGGGTGATACCAGTCGGCTGAGGGGTCGATTTCATCGGGTGGAGGAGAGGGCTCTGTATGCCCGGGAGAGGGCTTGACGCCCGGCAAGGGGGGTAATGGCTCTATGTCGTTGTTGGCGGCATTCTCCGCTCGTCGTAAGGCACGCTCCAAATCGGCCATGCGACCTTTGTATTTCGCTATGCGCTTTTCGTATCGGGCTTTCATTGACTCCACTTGCTCAAACATTGCTTGTATCTCATCTATTTGAGCATCTTGTGCGCTATATTCTTCCTCCAGACGTATGTACTTAAGCGACAACTCGGTGTTTTCTGCTTGCAAGGCGGAACGAGTTTTCTTAAGCTCGGCTATCTGACTCTCAAGAGAGTTGAGAGTATCGGCTGCTTCCTGCCGGGCTTGTTGCAGGTCGCAGTGCAGCTGCTGCACCATTGCGCTTGTGCGCTTGGGGTGCAGCCATACTTGCCATGCCGTCAACTCTTGTTCATCCTCAGTCATCGTCTTGCTCATGTGTGTCACCGGTGGGTGTGATGCCCTCTTTCAGGACAATACCGAGAGACTTGCGACCATTAATAGCTATCGGCAACGGGTTCTCAAAAGCTACCACGCGCAAGCGCTCGCTCTCATATTCAGCCTCTCGTTGCTCCAAATAGTCTATATCAAACAAGTCGGTGGGTTGTGCCGGGCTTATAGTGAAGTAGCCGACACCGAAGCTGGTGAGATTCTGGAAGAAGTGTGTGCCCTGGCTCGGCTCTATGCTGTAGCCGGGCAGAGCGGTCTCCACTATCAGTCGCGCACCGGCTATCTGCGGCCATTTTACCGGTATGCCGAGTGCCGAGTCAGACGAACCCCAACGCCCGGGACCTATCAAGATATACCCCTGCTCACGTGCTATAAACTGCTTATTGAGGTCCTCAATCTCGCGTGCCAACTCCGGGTTGTGCATCGCATCAAACGACTGCGGACGCACATATACCACATGACGCACATTGTCCATCAAGCCATGACCCAAAGCGGAGTCGGAGCGGAGAAGAAGCTCACTGTCGGGGTGTTCCATGATGGAGTCATCGAGCATCTCCTTTTTGTCTACTATAGGTCTGATTTGCAGCCAGTAGAGTGTTCCTTTCTCCTCAGACGAGGCTGTCGCTTTGGGGTCAATGCACCCGGCAAACTCAATCTCCACGGGACGACCCATCTCGTACTGACCCTCTTCGAGCATAAAGCGCACACATTTAGCCAGTGGGAAGACGTTGTGTTTGAGTATGTTGGCAAAGGTCACCACCTTGCGTCCGCGCCCCTGGTCCGTGTCGCGCATTATGTGGTCTATACCATCGTAAGTGCTTACCATATACTTCATTGCACCGCTCGGCACGGCATCTGCCACATTGAGCCGTTGGATATTGAAGTCATCCTTGACAGAGAAGTTGAGCTCCCCGGGGTCGTTAGCCGGCAACGCATAGAATTGTGTCTGTGTGTCGCGCAAAGCGAGATCCAGGGTGCTTGTCTGAAGCACCGACTCCGGGTGTGCCGGGCTGAAACGAAGTGCACGCGACCCGTCAACGATGTATTTGCCCAGTCCGACAGCAACCTCGGCGACACCCTCCTCCGGCACCTCATTGCCCACCGGGTAGTAGTTGAGCGAGCGACCTACACCGGCAAAGCTCGGATAGTAATAACCGTCGTGAGTCTCGCCGGCCACCTCCTGTATAATCACAGCCATCTTCTCCTGGTCTATGACGTTGCGTGTGGCATTCATGTAAGCTTTTGAGTCAGAGAAGAATACTGAAGCATATACGCCCTTGATGGCATCTGTGAGCATACGGAGCATCCGGTCCGGCTTATCCTCAAGGCGAGGTATCATATATGTCGAATACACCCCGGCAAAGGGCTGGTAATGCGAGTCTTCAAGCAGCGAAGAGGAACGCACGGCCAGCGGTTTGTCAATCACCTCAAACAGTGCTCTGAGGTCATCGCGTACAGCTTCCGGCAGTCGGCTGTTCAAGAAGGCTTTAAGTATATCCTCGTCCGAAGCATTACTCAACGCGATAGGGTAGAGGTCATTCGTCTCCATGAATTCATCGAAGATGTCGGTACACAGCACCACTGTGCGAGGTATCGTGATTTGCACCCCATGGAAGTTCTCACACTCCGGGTGGCGTTTGATGATTGAGTCGATAAAAGCGAGGCCGCGACCCTTACCTCCCATAGACCCTTGGCCGATACGCGCAAAGTTGGAGTAGCGGTCAAACCGATCTTTCTTGAAGATAGCCACCACGCCGCGGTTCTTCATACGGCGATACTTGACTATCACCTCAAAAATCAGTCGTCGCAAGGCCGGTGCCTGACTCATGTCAGTAAACCTAAGCGTCTTGAGGGCCGAAGCTATCGGGAACAAGGCGCGCGAGTACAGCCAGCGAGATATGTCATTGGTGCTGCTGTGGAAGAACAGCGAATCACCGGGGATGTTGTATATATTCTTTTGCAAGTCTTTGAGATTGCGGATGCGCATAATCTCACTCCCGGTAGCCGGCTCCTTGACTATAAAGTCGCCGAAACCGAAGTTATTGCGCACGGCACGACGCAGCTCTTGCGGCAGGGTTTTCGACGTCTTGTCTATGAAGATACCGCCGAAGTCGCCCACCTTGTCCTTATTCTCAATCTCGGAGCTCTCAACGATAATAGGTATAGTGGCATCCTTTTGGCGCACATAGCGCGAAAATTTGAGTCCCGCCTCTTTGTCTTTTACCCCCTCGCGTTGGAAGCTGACATCGGTCACTATACCCAACATGCGGTTGGAATAGCGGTCATACAGCTCGGCTGCCTCCTCATAATCGCGAGCCAGCATCACCTTCGGACGGCCGCGCATACGCAACATCTGCTCATGCTCATTCAGCGCCTCGGTGCTGAACTCCTTACTTTGATAGAGCAAGAACTTGAATAAGTGCGGCAATACGGCAGAGTAGAACCTCACAGAGTCCTCAACGAGCAGAATGGCCTGTACACCCACCTCCTCGATATCCTTGGGAGCATTCATGCGATCCTCCAGCAGCTTGATGATAGCCAGGATGAGGTCGACATTGCCAAGCCAAGAGAAGACATAGTCCACCGAACTCATATCCTCATTCTGCAGACGACGGCTCACCTCCTTGCTGAAGGGTGTGAGCACGACAAACGGGATGTCCGGATACAGACTCTTGATTTTGCGAGCCTCAACGAATGTCTCGCTGATATCCACGCCCGGCATGGCGATAATCAAGTCAAACTGCTTGGTGTCGAGCAGCTCATGTGCCTCGGCAAACGTCGCCGCCTTGGTGAAGCGCGGCGGCGATGACAGATTTAGAGACACATACTCAAAATACACCTGTTCATCTACACGACCATCCTCTTCCATCATGAAAGCATCGTATGGTGTGGCCACAAGAAGCACATTGAAGATACGACGCTGCATCAAGTCCTGGAAGGCCGTATCCTTCAGATACAACTTACTGATAGCTTGTTCATTGATTGTCTGCATAACCGACCCTGTTAGTGATGTGTGCAAAAATACGAAAAATTTCCGAAACCCACAACCCCTCCGCGACCCCACCTCGAAAAAATAGACTTATTTTAATTCACAAAAAGGTATATGCAACAAATTAGGGGGGATTTACGTTCTTTAGACAGAAACAATTATTAATGTATTGAATATTATGGATAAGTTAAGCTATGCGTGGGGTATGGCCATGGGCCAGCAACTCCACGGTATGGGTGTCAATGATATTGACATCGAGTCTTTTGCCGACGCCGTTAAGGCTGTCTTTGACCACAAAGAGACTAAAATGCCGGTTGAGGAGGCTCACAAGCTCATCAACGAGTATCTGCAAAAATTGCAAAGTGAACTCGAAGCTCGCGCCAAAGAAGAGGGCGTAAAATTCCTCGCTGAGAACAAGAAGAAGGCCGAGGTTAAAGAGACACCCTCCGGCCTGCAGTATGTCATCGAAAAGGAGGGTACAGGTGCTCAACCTACCGCAACAAGCGAGGTGACCGTACACTACACCGGCAAGCTGCTCGATGGCACCGTATTCGACTCATCTGTCAATCGCGGCGAGCCCGCAACTTTCCCTCTTAACCGCGTAATTCCCGGATGGACCGAGGGCCTTCAGCTGATGAAAGAGGGGGCAAAATACACATTCTTCATCCCCTCCGACTTGGCCTATGGTGCTCAGGGTGTGCCTAATGCAATTCCTCCTCACAGCACTCTGATTTTTGAAGTTGAACTTATCAAGGTCAACAAGTGATGAAGAAGCAATTCCTGATGTTTGCCGGCTTGACTATGCTTGCCGGCATGACAATGTTGTCCTGCAAGGGCGCAAGCCAAAACAAGGCTGATGAGGCTGACGCTTCAGAAGAAATCAGCCCGCTTGATGATGGTGTACAAGCCTCTGAAACTATTGTCGCTGCTATCGACACTGTCGGCTACACGACGACTGAGAGCGGCCTGAAATATAAGGAGGTGCAGAAGGGTGACGGCATTAAGCCGGCTTCTCCCGGAGCCACCGTCACGGTGCATTATACCGGCAAGCTGCTTGACGGTACCGTGTTCGACTCCAGTGTAGAGCGCGGCGAGCCGGCAACATTCCCGTTGAGTGCGGTGATTAAAGGCTGGACCGAAGGTGTACAACTGATGAATGTCGGCTCTAAATACCAATTTATCATACCGGCAGAGTTGGCTTACGGCCAACGTGGTACACCGGGTGGCCCTATCGGTCCCAACCAGGATTTGTACTTCGAAATCGAATTGCTCGACGTACAGCAGTAATGCCCCAAGACCTTCAGCAGTAATGTCTGAAAAATGACCGATTATGAAAAGAAGTAGAATATTACTGACAGGTGCGGTTGTGCTGATGACACTCTGTGCCATCAGTTGCAAAGGGCGTCGTGTAGACAACACCCCCACCGGCGACACCGTCGAGGTAGTCATCGAGACCGGTGCAGCAGTAGCCGGCGATACAGCATCTCCGACAAATCCGACCGGTTCGACAACTCAGCCCGGTTCGACCACAACACAATCAGAATCAGTGCCCGAAGCCAACTGACATCCGACTCAATTTTGAGCCTCAGCTAAAAAACAACAAAGGGGGCAGCAAGTGTCAAAGCTTGCTGCCCCCTTTGTCCTTTTGAGCGTTATTGATACTTCTCGAAAGCTAATCCGTGTGGGGATACTTCTTGAAGTATCAATGACGCATCGGATTATTTATCAGTCGATAACAACGTATTCTGTGATGTTCTTGACACCGCGAACACCGAAGTATTTGGTGATATCACCTTTTACTTTCACATGCTTCTTATACATTTCCGGGTCACCGCCGAGGCTCAGTACGTCACGCAGTGAGCCGGCCGGTACTGCACAAGGTATTGTAGTTGAAGTTGAGTTTGAGTCAGCTGTGGGGCCGAGGATGATGTTGGTCTTCACGGTAGTGCTGTTGTTGAAGTTGGCACCTGAAGACAGTGTCATACCATCTACCCAACCTACGATGTAACCCTCAACCCATACGCCGGTCTCATCAGATGATGAGTTCATGACGTATGATACGGAGTAGGGCTCGTCCTCTGAACCGGCACCTGTAGTGGGCTGGTCAGGCTCTGTAGTGCCGCCTTGTGATGTAGACATACCTACGAGTACGTTGTCAATACACCAAGTAGCGTAGTTGGCATCAGTAGTAGCTGAATAGCAGAAGCCGATGTAGATGATGCCGGAGAAGCTTGACAGGTCGATTGAGCCGGAGCTTACCCATGAGCTGTAACCGCTGTCGGGAGCTGTGGGCAATGTGGGGTTAAGCTTGGTCAGAGTGGCAGTTGACGGGTCATCAGAAGTCAAGACGTAAACCTCGAGCTTGGAGGTAGTTGAGCCGTAACCATTGACCTGTGACTCAAATGACATCACCTTCTCAGCGAGCTGTGAAGCATTGATGGCGGGAGTGATCAACCAGCTCTCGAAGGGTGCTGTGCCCTTGTAGCCGGTCATCGAAGCATAGTTGTTACCGCTGAATGAAGCGATGTACCATGCCTTGTTACCCTTAACTTTCAGCTCTGTCCAGCCGGTGGGTATGTTGGTTGAGTTGTTGAATGTCTCGTCAATCTTGGTGACAGCCTCGGCCGGAGTTGTACCGGGAGTTACATCCTCTATCTCATAGTCAGAAGCTGAACCATTGTTGTTGAGAAGACCATTGGTGCCCAGGTATGAGTCGAATGTACCTGTAACCTTGATAACCTTAAGGTAGTTGCCGGGGTTATCAACCAAGTTACCATTGGCACGCAGTGAAGAGCCCTGGGGCAGAGTCAGTACCAGACACTGGTTGATGTCCTTGACGTTGGTGTCAGAGGCGATAACCAAAGTGTTGTCCATCTCGGCGTCAGCACCCCAGATGATGTCGTCGTTAGAGTCGATATCGGTAACGCCGGCCTTTACAGAACCTACGATGTAACCTTCAACCCATCCGGCTTTGCCTGTGCCTTGCTCGGCGATAGCTTCAGCTACGGTGTAGGGATCTTCTTGCTGACCTTTGGACTCGAAGATGCAATCCTCGGCTGAACGGAGCAGCAGCTGCCATGTGCCGTTGAAGTATGAGAGGATACCCATCACGTCACCGGTACCGGCGGGCAATATCTGGCTGCGGAATGATGAATAGTTGGAGTTACGCACGAGCAGTGTGTTGCCGTTGGCGTCAACCAGTGTGCGGTTGGTAGTGGCATCGCTCTCAGCGAAGGGGAGCTCGCCGCCACCCTCGAAGTGTACGTTGCGGAAGATTACCAGCTGGCTCTGATACTGACGCAGACCCTCGGGTGTGCCGGGCAGTGATGCCATGTCAGCCTCGATGCAATAGATACCGTCGGCCGGCTTGGGGTCATCTATCTTGACATACTTCATCTCCGGGTTGGGGAAGCCGTTAAGCTCAGTGTGGTTCTGGAACAAGGTGTAGTCCATGAATGATACTTGCGGGGTACCGTTGTACTCGCCGTATCCGCCCACCTGCTGCAGTGCGGCATACTTACCTATACCGAGGTCTGTGAGGTTGATGACTACCTCCTGACCTACGCGGTAGTTGTTGCTCAGGCCGGTCTGGTTGATTGAGAAAGTGAGAGCACCGGTTTCGTCTTGTATAGACATAGCCCTGTAGATGTTGCCGGTAGCGTCTGAAGATATCACCTTACCTTTGATGATGATGTCGTTACCCTCGGCTGTCTTGCCGACAGTCTCGTAGTAGTTGCTCTCATCTTGCCAATAAGCGGCTTTGAGCTCGGCGATAGTGGTGTTGGCCTCCATAGTGGCTGTGGGCTCGGGGATAGGAGGCAAGTCAAAGTCATTCTGACAAGAGGTCAGTGCAGCGCCGCAAGCGAGTGTTGCAAGCGCAAGACTTGAGAATTTGCTGAATATTTTCATATTGTAGTTTGTTTTATTTCTTACTTTAGAAGCGGATACCTATATTGAAGTTGATCTTGATACCCTGAGCGTAGCGTATACGGTTGGGCCATTTTTCGACATTGAAGTTGTCATAGTCGAAGCGGTTCTGCTGCTGACCGAATACCATGATGTTGCGGTTGTTGAGTATGTTGGTCAGACCGAGGTTGAAGTTAACTGAACCGAAAGAGGTGTAGAGCACCTTACCGATAGAAGCGTTGAGCACGAATGCGTTGTTCATCTTGTCTTGCTTGGTGATGGCGTGGAGCTTGTCCATGATAGCTTGCTCGGTGTCACCGGCAGACACGATGCCGTCCATGTAGAAGTGGCGCATGGGTGAGAGATACATGTAGGCGTCGCCTAACCAAGTACCGTTGATGCTGAAGAACCACATGCCGGGAGCAGCCCAGTCAAGGCCGATGTTGTATGCCTGTTGGGGAGCACCGCCCAGATAGTAGTTCTTGAGGTAAGCTGTCTCTGTGTGGTCGTCAT
>N._stephensi_709_foregut__coassemble_861_pt1 | contig 10036 bp, 13 predicted proteins | sample N__stephensi_709_foregut__metabat2_high_PE_009 | metagenome-assembled genome bin N | reverse complement strand
CTTTGATACCGATGATACCTACCTTGGTGAGAGCCTCAACCAAAGCGTAGTCGATGTCGGCACGGAGTGTGTGGAGCGGAGTACGACCTTCCTTGAACATCTCTGAGCGAGCCATTTCAGCACCATTAAGACGGCCTGACACTTGCACCTTGATACCCTCGGCACCCATGCGCATTGTGTCCTGAACAGCTTTCTTGACAGCACGACGATATGCTACCTTGCCCTCAATCTGGCGTGCAATGTTAGCGGCTACGAGCTCAGCGTCGAGCTCGGGACGCTTGATTTCGTGTACATTAACCTGTACATCCTTGCCGGTGAGTTTTACCAGCTCCTTCTTGAGGTTGTCAACATCCTGACCGCCGCGACCGATAATCATACCGGGGCGTGAGGTGCAGATAGTCACAGTGACCATCTTCAGGGTGCGTTCGATGATTACTCGCGATACGCTTGCCTTGGCAAGACGGGTGCGGAGGTATTTGCGGATTTTGGAGTCCTCGAGCAGGATGTCACCATATTTCTTGCCGCCGTACCAATTTGAGTCCCAGCCGCGGATTACACCGAGGCGGTTGCTAATAGGATTAACTTTCTGTCCCATCTTGTCAGTATTAAGCGTTAATGTTATCTATAGAGTCAACAAACAGTGTCACGTGGTTGGAGCGTTTGCGGATACGATAGCCGCGACCTTGGGGTGCGGGACGCAGACGCTTGAGCATGGGAGCGCAGTCTACATAGACAGTTGAGACTACGAGTTCGCCTTGCTCTGCCTTGCGCTCGTTCTTCTGCTCCCAGTTGGCGATAGCACTGCGGAGGAGCTTCTCTACACGGCGCGCAGCTTCTTTATTGGAGAATTTAAGGATACCGAGGGCCTTGAATACCTCTACGCCGCGTATCATGTCAACCACCAGACGCATCTTGCGAGGTGAAGTGGGGACATTGTTCAGCTTGGCGAAGTATTGGCTCTTGCGTGCCTCCTTAAGGACTTCAGCTGATTCTTTTTTTCTTTTACCCATTGTATTGTGTTTCTTCTTTTATCGTGAATGATTTGGGCCTGTTATTTTTTCTTGTTGCCGGCATGGCCGCGGAAGTTGCGGGTGGGGGCGAACTCGCCGAGCTTGTGGCCTACCATGTTCTCAGTGACGTATACGGGGATGAATTTGTTGCCGTTGTGCACTGCGAAGGTGTGACCTACGAAGTCAGGAGATATCATGGAAGCGCGGCTCCAAGTCTTGATGACGGACTTCTTGCCGGACTGATCCATGGCAGCTACTTTCTTTTCGAGCTTGACGGAAATGAAGGGTCCTTTTTTTAATGAACGACTCATGTGGTGTCTACTTTTTAATCAATTACTTTTTCCTTCTTTCAATGATGTACTTAGAAGAGTTCTTCTTCGGAGCACGTGTCTTCAGACCCTTAGCATAGAGGCCTGTGCGGCTACGGGGATGACCACCACTCTGACGGCCTTCACCACCACCCATCGGGTGATCCACAGGGTTCATAACTACACCGCGGTTGTGAGGACGACGTCCTAACCAGCGGCTGCGACCTGCCTTACCGCTCTGCTCCAGGGCGTGGTCGGAGTTGCCGACAACACCGATGGTAGCCTTGCATGTGAGCAGGACTTTACGGGTCTCTCCGGAGGGCAATTTGATGATAGCGTAGTCACCTTCACGGGAAGTGAGCTGTGCGAACGTACCGGCGGAGCGTGCCATGCATGCACCCTGACCGGGTTTCAGCTCAATACAATGGATAAGAGTACCGACGGGTATTTTAGCCAAAGGCAGGGCGTTACCTACCTCGGGGGCTGCGTCGGGGCCTGATACTACCTTCTGGCCTACCTCGAGGCCGTTAGGTGCAATCATGTAGGCTTTTTCACCGTCTGTGTAGTAGAGCAGTGCGATACGAGCTGAACGGTTGGGATCATACTCAATGCTCTTTACTACAGCGGGGACACCGTCTTTAACTCTCTTGAAGTCGATGAAGCGGAGTTTGCGCTTGTGGCCACCACCGCGATAGCGGTTGGTGAGGTGGCCGGCAGCGTTGCGTCCGCCGGTGGAACGTTTACCGACGGTAAGAGATTTCTCTGGTGTGGTAGCAGTGATTGTTCCTTTGAATACACCAATAATTTTGTGTCGCTGCCCGGGTGTCGTGGGCTTGAATTTTCTTACTGCCATTTTCTGTTATAAGTTGCTGAAAAAGTCGATTGTCTGTCCTTCGGCTACGGTAACGTATGCCTTCTTGAATGCTGCTGTGGAGCCCTTGATGAGGCCGCCCTTGGTCCAGCGTTGTTTACGCTTTCCGGCATAGAGAGCAGTGTTTACTTTAACCACCTTGACGCCATACATCTTCTCGATTAAGTCCTTAATCTGATATTTGTTGGCATCGGGAGACACTGCGAAAGTGAAGCAGTTCTGCTTCTCGCTTACTGCTGTAGCCTTTTCGGTTACGATGGGTTTAATCTGGATGTCCATTCTGTTTTCTCCTTTCTGGGGTTAAACTTAGAGTGCGTTTACTGTCTCTACTGAGGCTTCAGTCAGCACGATGGCCTGATTGTTGAGCACACTGTATGCGTTCAGGTTTGATGCCAACATTGTGAATGAGCCGGGCACGTTGCGTACGGAGCGAACGATGTTCTCGTTAGCCTCGTTGAGCACGAGCATCACGTTCTTGCCGTCGAGGTTGAGTGCCTTTGTCAGGGCGATGAAGTTCTTTGTCTTGGGAGCATCCCATGCAATGTTCTCCACTACCTTGATAGCACCTTCCTGAGCCTTGCTTGTGAGGGCGAGGCAACGTGCGAGTTGTTTCACTTTCTTGTTGAGCTTGAAGCGATAGTCTCTGGGCTTGGGGCCGAATACACGACCACCACCGATGAGTACGGGTGAGTTGATGTCACCGCGACGAGCACCGCCACCACCTTTTTGGCGGCCGAGCTTGCGGGTTGAACCGCTCACTTCGCTGCGCTCTTTGCTCTTGTGAGTTCCCTGGCGCTGGTTGGCCAAATATTGTTTTACATCGAGATACACAACGTGTGCGGGGTTAGCCTCTGAGGAAGCCTCTACTGCGAACACGGCGTCGTTGAGCACTACTTTGCGTCCGGTGTCTTCACCTTTGATGTTATATACTGCTACTTCCATTACTTCTCAACTAAAACGATTGAACCTTTGGCTCCGGGGATTGAGCCCTTAACCATTAACAGATTGTGCTCGGGCATGATCTTGATGACCTGCAGGTTTTGCACAGTGACGCGCTCGTTGCCCATCTGGCCGGCCATGCGCATTCCTTTGAATACTTTGGCGGGATATGAACAGGCACCGATTGAACCGGGTGCGCGAAGACGGTTGTGCTGGCCGTGAGTGCTCTGACCCACACCACCGAAGCCGTGACGCTTTACTACACCCTGGTAGCCTTTACCTTTGCTTGTGCCGACGACATCGACAAATCCGCCTTCCTCAAAGAGCTCGACTGTGAGAGTCTCGCCCAGTGCGGGTGCGGTAGCAAATTTGAACTCAGCCAAGTGGCGCTGCGGAGCTACTCCGGCCTTCTTGAAGTGTCCGGCCTCGGGGTTGGTAGTGTGCTTCTCCTTCTTCTCTTGGAAGCCCAACTGTACAGCCTCGTAGCCATCCTTCTCGACAGTCTTGAGTTGTGTAACCACGCAAGGACCTACTTCGATAACAGTGCACGGCACGTTCTTGCCGTCGGCACTGAATACGGATGTCATTCCGATTTTCTTTCCTAATAATCCTGGCATTTCTTAATTAAAAATTTGTATTGTTTGTGTTTGTGGAGCGGGGGCATGTCTGCCTGACAAGTAGCCCCGCTGCCACGTTTGGGATTGCTTATTGTTTTGGACTCTTCTCCATGCCGGTTTGACTTGGTTCTGTTGATTGCCCGACTCGCTATGGGGAGTTGTGAGTCCTTATTTGATTATCAAACCTTGATGCTCACGTCTACACCTGAGGGGAGTTCGAGCTTCATGAGAGCGTCTACTGTCTTGGCTGTGGAGCTGTAGATGTCGATAAGACGCTGGTATGAAGAGAGCTGGAACTGCTCGCGGCTCTTCTTGTTGACGAATGTGGAGCGGTTGACGGTGAAGATGCGCTTGTAAGTGGGCAATGGTATGGGACCGCTTACTACGGCGTCTGTAGCCTTCACAGTCTTTACGATCTTCTCGGCGCTCTTGTCGACGAGGTTGTGGTCGTAAGATTTGAGTTTGATTCTGATTTTATGGCTCATATTTTGTGTTGTTGTTTTTGTGTTATTTGAGCAAGTCTACACGGCCTTGTACCTCTGTAAGTACGCTCTTGGCGATAGAGTTGCTGACCTCTGAATAGTGTGAGAATGACATTGTGCTTGTAGCACGGCCTGAAGTGATGGTACGCAATGCAGTGACGTATCCGAACATCTCGGCGAGAGGAGCGGTAGCCTTGACGATGCGAGCACCGGAGCGGCTTGTCTCCATACCCTCAATCTGGCCGCGACGCTTGTTCAAGTCACCGATAACGTCACCCATGCTCTCCTCGGGTGTTACCACCTCAATCTTCATGATAGGCTCCATGAGCACCGGACCGGCCTTTTCTGATGCCTTCTTGAAGGCCTGAATGGCGCAAAGCTCAAATGAGAGCTGGTCGGAGTCGACGGGGTGGAATGAACCATCGAGCAGGGTCACTTTCAGACGCTCTACGGGATAGCCGGCGAGCACACCATTCTTCATTGCTGTAGTGAAGCCCTTCTGTACTGAGGGGATGTACTCCTTAGGCACGTTACCACCCTTTACCTCGTCGATGAACTGGAGTGAACCTTCGAAGTCCTCGTCGGCGGGCTCTACGCGTACAATGATGTCGGCGAACTTACCGCGACCACCGGTTTGCTTCTTGAATACTTCGCGAAGCTCAACGGGCTGTGTGATGGCTTCCTTATATGTAACCTGAGGACGTCCCTGGTTACATTCTACCTTGAACTCACGTTTCAGGCGATCGATGATGATATCAAGGTGAAGCTCACCCATACCCGAGATGACTGTCTGACCGGTCTCCTCGTTTGTCTCAACACGGAATGTGGGGTCCTCTTCAGCAAGCTTCTGCAGACCGACACCGAGCTTGTCGAGGTCCTTCTGAGTCTTGGGCTCTACTGCGATACCGATTACGGGATCGGGGAACTCCATAGCCTCAAGCACGATGGGGTGATCTTCAGCACAGAGTGTGTCACCGGTACGGATATCCTTGAAACCCACGCCGGCACCGATATCACCGCAGCCGATTTTCTCTTTGGGGTTCTGCTTGTTGGAGTGCATCTGGAACAGACGTGAGATACGTTCCTTCTTGCCGGAGCGTGAGTTGAAGCAATATGAGCCGGCTTCAATCTCACCGGAGTATACGCGGAAGAAGCAGAGACGGCCTACATATGGGTCGGTTGCTATCTTAAATGCGAGGGCACACATGGGCTCCTCGGGGAGGGGTTTACGTGTCTCAATGCTGTCAGGGTCACCGGGCAGTGTACCCTCGATTGCGCCGGTGTCCTCGGGTGAGGGCAAGTAAGCGCAGACTGCATCGAGAAGTGTCTGTACACCTTTATTCTTGAAAGATGAGCCGCAAATCATGGGGTTAATCTGCATAGCCAAAGTAGCTTTGCGGATTGCAGCCTTGATTTCGTCTTCAGTGATAGTGGCGGGGTCATCAAAATATTTCTCCATGAGAGCCTCGTCAAACTCTGCGAGAGTCTCGAGCATTTTGTCGCGCCACTCATCGGCCTCATCTTTGAGGCTGGCGGGTATCTCCTCTACGGAGTACTCAGCGCCCATTGTCTCATCGTGCCAGAAGATAGCCTTCATAGTCACGAGGTCAACAACGCCCTTGAAAGTCTCTTCAGCGCCGATAGGTATCTGGATGGGCAGCGGAGTGGCACCGAGCACATCTTTCACCTGACGAACCACCTCGAAGAAGTTGGCACCTGAACGGTCCATCTTGTTGACGTAGCCGATACGGGGCACATTGTACTTTTCAGCCTGACGCCATACGGTCTCTGACTGAGGCTCTACACCACCGACGGCGCAGAAAGCAGCCACAGCACCATCGAGTACACGCAGTGAACGCTCCACCTCTACTGTGAAGTCCACGTGTCCCGGGGTGTCTATAAGGTTGATTTTGTACTTCTTGCCGTTGTAGTTCCAGAATGTAGTGGTGGCGGCTGAAGTGATAGTAATACCACGCTCTTGCTCCTGCTCCATCCAGTCCATGGTAGCGGCACCATCGTGCACCTCACCAATCTTGTGAGTCAGACCGGTATAGAAGAGGATACGCTCTGAGGTAGTGGTTTTGCCGGCATCAATGTGAGCCATGATACCGATATTTCTGGTTAAATTCAGATCTTCGTTTTTAGCCATTTTTTTGTAAAATTGTGATTAGGAATCCAATGAACGAGATTCAGCTACCGATTAGAAGCGGAAGTGAGCGAATGCACGGTTAGCCTCGGCCATGCGGTGCATATCTTCTTTACGCTTGAATGCGCCACCCTGGTCGTTGTAGGCGTCTACGATCTCGGCAGCGAGCTTGTCAGCCATAGTTTTTCCGCCACGCTTGCGAGCGAAAATGATGAGGTTCTTCATTGAGATTGATTCCTTGCGGTCAGCGCGTATCTCTGTGGGCACCTGAAAAGTTGCGCCACCGATACGGCGTGACTTCACCTCTACTGTAGGAGTAACATTCTCCAGAGCCTTCTTCCAGATCTCGAGGGCTGACTTCTCCTCGTTGGGAAGTTTGGCCTTTACAGTCTCCAAAGCGGTGTAGAAGATAGTGAAAGCAGTGTTCTTCTTACCGTCATACATGAGGTGGTTAACAAATTTGGTGACACGAACATCGCCGAACATGGGGTCGGGCAGTATCACTCTTTTTTTAGGCTTTGCTTTTCTCATTTTACCGGGAAAATTTGTTGTTTTTGTTTTTGGCTGCTGTCTGGCATCTTCAACGTTGCTCCCCATATTGGAGTCGTTTACTCAACCGTGGGTCCAATAAATCAAAAACTAATTAGAAAATTTTGTGTTTACTTGCGGAGTCCTGTGCCGCGATGATTACTTCTTTGATGCTTTGGGACGCTTGGCACCATATTTTGAGCGACGCTGAGTACGGCCGTTAACGCCGGCAGTATCCAGAGTACCGCGAACAATGTGATAGCGCACACCGGGGAGGTCTTTTACACGACCGCCGCGTACCATCACGATGCTGTGCTCTTGCAAGTTGTGACCCTCACCGGGGATGTATGAGTTCACCTCCTTGCCATTAGTGAGGCGCACACGGGCCACCTTACGCATAGCGGAGTTAGGCTTCTTGGGTGTGGTAGTGTACACACGTACACAGACACCACGACGCTGGGGGCATGAGTCGAGCGCGGGGCTCTTGCTCTTGTCTTCCAAAGCAACACGTCCTTTTCTTACTAATTGTTGAATCGTAGGCATTCTTTGTCTGTTTTGATTTATATTAGAACTTGAGGTGTGCTCTGTGATTGAACGCACCAAATTTTGTTTCTGTCTCGTTTTTCCTGCTCGGACTCGTGCACCTCTGTGACGAAATTTTCCGTGCAAGCAGATTTTTTAACTGTTTTTCAATAATGACATGCATCATTATTTTGCTTTTGACATGCCTTTACCGAAGCATTTCAGACTCTTTCAGACACGCTTGTACACACAGCTAACTATCTCAAAATGAGATGATTGACCGCATATACAGGGCATAATTCCCCTCAAAAGCGATGCAAAGTTACTAATTCTCAATGAATTATGCAACCCCTGCCAAACATTTTTTTCTTTTTTAACAAAAAAAATGTTGACAGGGGGGTATTGTAGCTTAGAACGAACGTTAACCTATATTATTCATACCAACTCCGTAGCGAGAAGCCTAAGTGTGTGTAAATCACGGTCGGCGCAGCAAGGCGCGCCGCAGGATGTAGTAAATCCTACATTCAAGAAGCGCATTGCGAGTACGGCTGTGAGTTGCACGCAATTAGGCTTCGTAGTAGGAGTTGGCATGAATAATATAGGTTAACGTTAGGGTCAATTAACGCTCTCCGTAAAGTGACAATTGATGAAGCTGCTCGTCTGTCGCCGGAGCAAACACCGAATATGTGTATGAGCCGGGCACATATTCGTACTTTTCCTCATCGAGGATAGTTTTGTCATAACGATAGGAAATGTACAACTCACCACTTTCCACCTTATGTATCTTGTAGCTGCCATAGCCGATGTTCGGAGCTGTCAAGATGCCGGTTGTCTCATCATATTCATAAGGCTCATGTTGGAAGTATTTATATGAGAATGCTTGATATTCACGTATATATCCCTCCGGAGCGACATATAGAGCTAACAATCCGTAATTACCAACAACTTGAGGACGCTCATAGCACACATCACCATTGGCATAATAGAAATCACTCACTTTGAGATACCAATATTTACCTACTACTTGTTCTTGAAATTCCTCTTTAGACAGGAAAGACTCTTCTGATATCTCATTATTGCCGAGGTTATTTTCTTCGTCAGTTGTACCATAATTTTCAGAGTCGGGTACATCAGCGGAAATAACGTCAGGCAATTGAGTCTCTTCTTCAAGCAATATCGGCTCATCTTCAGATGACGAGCATGCAACACAGATGCCCATAAGCACCACGGCAGATAGCCAAGCCAAATGTTTAATCATAACTTATTATTTTTCAAGTTCATAACTCTAACCCCACAACCATCTCATGGATATTCTGAGCATTAATCGTAGAGTTATTTTGTATATCAAAGTCCCAATAGTAAGCAGGTTTGATTGTATTTACATGTTGATTTGTAATACAATAATATCCATTACCATTGCCACTCAAACCCCATATAAAATGGAAATAGCTAACATATTGTGGATTAGTCGCCGGCGATAATGTATTGAAATACTTATCCATACCATCCATAACAAATGCATGCCCACCTAATTCAGGATTAAATATGTTTATGTATAGGGGATGTTTTGCAAGATACTCTTCTGCCTCATTTACAGTAAAATCTACATATTTGGCATTTTCATAACCTAATTTCTTCAGTGTCTTGGGAACAATAGAGGTATAATTACTTGTTCCGCCAGTTGTATAGGTTACATTCATATAATCTTTTGAACCTAATATGTATAGAAGTTTTGCAATTTTCGTATCGGCATCACCTATATTCATTAGCGACCATGGCAATTCTACGCCCTCAATTGTTGTAGGATATTGAAAGAAACTTAATAGTATTTCCAAAGCCACAGGTCCACAACCGGCAGGTGTACGTTGCCCATCTATAGTAGGGCAAAATAAATTATATTGATCAGCTTGATTTATTTTACTTTGATATTCAGCGATTTTTGGATAGATACGTTTCGTCCTATTTAAAAATTTAAAAGTCAGGTCAATATCTGTTGTCAAACTATCCGGAACCTGAATAAATGAAGAAACTTCATTTTTTACTCCATCCATGTAGTTTTGCAAGACCTCATTTTCTTTGATGTCATCTGCAGTGAGATTTGAATCATATGAGTAGGCGAATACCGGCAGAGTGCGGTCATCAGTTGGCATAAGAATGAAGCCGCTATTATCTTCATAATTCACCAAATACAATAATGTATCTGCACTTTCTCCTCTCGTTCCTTTATTTGAAGCAATATAGTCTACAGATTTTATCGTGCGCAATGAACGAGTTTTACCATCTTCATTTAGATTAAGAATTGCCTCTGCCCTATCGATAGCTTCATTAAGTGATTGTTTGTGACCATAAGCTTTTTTCGCGTATGTCTGCTCGTTTGTCAGCATTTCCATGTCATTGTTACAACCGAACAATGTCAATGTAATGGTTAAAAGTAAGATAAACTTTTTAAACATAATGTAATTTTTTATGTGTACTAAGTTTAGTGCAAAATTACTATTTCCTTTAAAAAAACCAAAACAACGAGATATTTTTAACATAAATTAACACTTTATGTTTCAAAGGTAACTACTCAGCTATCGGCAAAGCAGGCATAGGGGTGTGATGATGTGGTTG
>N._stephensi_709_foregut__coassemble_855_pt1 | contig 10081 bp, 8 predicted proteins | sample N__stephensi_709_foregut__metabat2_high_PE_009 | metagenome-assembled genome bin N | reverse complement strand
CGTATCAGTCCGAGTGCTTCGCGCAGCTTATATGCTTGGCTCAGTCGGGTATGAAAATAGTCGCCGGGCAATTCGCTCACCCCAAATGCGAGCATACGAACGGCGATAGAGCCTATTTGCCAATGACCCACGCCGATGACTTCACCCTCGTGTGAGACGACGCGTACCATGTCTCCCTCCTCGAGAGTGTCGGGCATTCGGGCTACAGCTCCGGAGAATACCCAGGGATGAAAACGTTTGAGGCTCTCCTCTTTGCCTCGCTTGAGTTTTATTTCGGGTAGTGACATAATTATCGTTTCTTTTGACCTCCTTACTTACTGCTTAATCACTTGAACAAGCGTACTATATCCATGCCGTTGGCGTAGAGCAGCAGCAAGATGAGCAATACCATGCCGGTGATTTGTGCTCGCTCCATGAACTTCTCTGACGGCTTGCGACGGAAAATCACTTCGTACAACATGAACATCACATGTCCGCCATCCAACCCGGGTATTGGCAGTATGTTCATGAATGCCAAGGCTACGGAGAGGAATGCGGCTATGTTCCAGAAAGCGTACCAATTCCATGACTCGGGGAACATGCTGCCGATAGCACCGAAGCCGCCGACACTCTGTGCTCCCTCTTTGGTAAATACATATTTAAGCGAGCTGACATAGTCGACCATCTTGCCGGATCCCTTTGATATGCCAACGGGGAAGGATTGGAAGAAGCCATACTCTTCGGTGGTGACATTGAAGAGTTTGCGCATATCGTTCTCCAATTGAAAACCTATTTTGGAGCTTGAGTCCAGCTTGACGGGGATGTTGAGCGTGTCAGTCTGATTGCGTACCACGGTGATGTCCACGGTCTCGTTGGCTTTACCCTCGAGAGCCGGGAGGAACTCCGTCGCTCCGCGTGTGAGGTTGCCGTTCACGCCGATGATTTCGTCACCCTCACGCAGTCCGGCACGGCGGCTGCTCTCGTTGGCGATGGAGTGTATCACCACGGGTATGTCCATCTGTATGAAGTCGATGCCGCGAGGATCCTTCTCACGCCCGGCTTCGAGCTTCATCATGAAGTTCTCGGGCAGGTTGATGACGGTGTCTTTGCCGTTGCGCTGCACAGTGACTTTTGAGGCATTACCTATATCAAACAGGTCCTCACTGAGGTTGGTAATCTCTTTATTGTCAGCATATAAGGGTATATCGCCGTCTTTGAAGCCGACTTGCTGAGCCACTATGCTGTACTTCAGCATACCCTTGGTATCCTTGGGTGCAACGTGGTCATCGCCCCACCACCATGTGATGCCGGCATATATCAGAATGGCCAACAGGAAATTGAACAGCACGCCGGCCACCATGATGAGCAGACGTTGCCATGCCGGCTTGGTGCGAAACTCCCATGGCTTTGGGGGCTGCTTCATCTGCTCTGTATCCATGGACTCGTCTATCATACCGGAGATTTTGCAGTATCCGCCCAACGGAAGCCAGCCGATACCATATTCGGTGTCGCCCCAGAAAGACTTGCGCTTGCCGTTGTCCGACTCCTCCACCGGGAGGTTTTGCGGATTCTCCTTTTCAGCCTCTGCTTGTGCCTCTTTTATGTCTTGCTCTTTCTGCTTGGCCACACTCTCGGGCGTGACATCCTCAATGCCTGATTGCTCAATACGCTTCTTCTTGCCGAAGATGGCGAAGTACTTCTTGGGCTTCCATTTGGCAAGCTCAAACCAGGGGTCAAAAAAGATATAAAATTTCTCCACACGGACACCGAATATGCGTGCGAACAAGAAGTGCCCGAATTCATGTATTATCACCAATATGGCAAAAGCTAATATCAGCTGTGCCGCTTTAATCAGAAATGTTTCCAAAGTAAGTAACTGTTACAGTTTGAAGCGCGTCAAGAGCTCTTCGGCCTTGTCGCGCGCTTTCTTGTTAGTCTCAATAAGTGTTTGATAATCGGGAGATGAGGTGTATGGTATCGCTTCCAAAGTGGCGGCAACCAGTCGCGGCATGTCCACAAAACGAATCTGCTCGCGCAGCAAGGCGGCCACGGCTATCTCGTTGGCGGCATTAAGCACACAAGGGGTGTTGCCTCCGGCCTCTATGGCATCAAAGGCGTATCCCAACAGAGGGAACTTCTCCATGTCCGGCGCCTCAAATGTCAGCGTCTTATAGCGAGCCAAATCGAGCATCTGTGTCGGCGCGGTGTGCAAACGCTCGGGGTAACCCAAGGCATAGCGTATCGGCAAATGCATGTCCGGTATGCCTAATTGCGCCTTTACCGAGCCATCGGAAAATTGAACCATGCTGTGTACAATGCTTTGAGGATGCACCACCACCTCTATGCAGCGTGCCGGACAGCCGAAAAGCCAATGTGCCTCAATCATTTCAAACCCTTTGTTCATCATCGAGGCGGAGTCTATCGTCACCTTGGCGCCCATGCTCCAGTTAGGGTGACGGAGAGCATCTTTAACAGTGACGTGTTCCAACTGTTCGCGGCTCAGAGTGCGGAACGGACCGCCACTCGCTGTGAGAATTATCTTCTCGGCATGTTTAACCCCTTCGCCTTCAAGACATTGGAAAATAGCCGAATGCTCGCTGTCTACCGGTATTATGCGCGAGCGCGAGCTCTTGAGCAGCTGTTGTATCAGCTCACCACCTACAACGAGCGTCTCTTTGTTGGCCAAAGCAATAGTCTTGTCGGCCTTGATAGCACTTATTGTGGGAGCCAAACCGCTATAGCCCACCATGGCTGTAACTACAATGTCAATAGGCTCGAGAGCGGCACTTTGCGCTATTGCATCAGCTCCGGCAAGCACCTCTATAGGAAGCCCCTCCAACATGCTTTTGAGCTGCGGAAGAAGCTCCGGGCGTGCTATCACCACGCGTGCCGGCAGATACTTGCGCGCCTGTGCGGCAAGCAGCTCCACATTTGTGTTGGCTGTGAGTAGCCATGCTCTGAAGCGGTTGGGATACTCAGATATTATGTCCAACGTCTGAGTGCCTATAGAGCCGGTACTGCCCAAGATAGCTATATTTCGAGTTTCATTCATTAGTCTTTATTGTCAGATGTCTGTCGACTCACTTTGATGAGAAAATTATTTGCCTCGCGGGGCGGCAATGTCTTCCGTCCCCTCGGTGTTGCTGCGTCGCATCAGATAGTCACCGGGTATGAGTGCTGTACCCTCGCGCCACATCTCGATACCTACATATGTGTTACGCGGAGACTTATGCTCGGGAGCCAGTGTGATGCGCTGGCCGGCGAGCACCGCATCTCCCTTGTCTACCAATGGGACGCCAAGACGCGAGTAACGTGTCAGAAATCCGCGTTTGCTCTGTATGATGAGTGAGAAAGTGCCTTCGCCGGCATCATATGTACGGTCAATGACGTAACCATCGGCGATGGCGTTGATACCTTGCCCTATCGGCACTATTACTTTCAGCAGATGCGATGCGTGCGAGTCCCCGCTCACAATACCTCCGTATGAGGGGTCGGCAAAAATTACGGCATCAGCGGCTACCGGGGTCAGCACGTTCAGGTTATACTTCTCGCGCTCATCCATCATGGAGACAAAGTCGCGCTCAGCCGGGGAGGCAGTCTTCAGCGAGTCCATGGGCATAGGAGTGATTCGTGCCGACGCTTGCAGCGAGTCCGTCGGTTCACGCTCTGTGTCCATCAACGTCATCAGATTGTTCAGATACGCTTGATTGGAAGCAATCACCAGACTCAGTGTGTCCAGACGCGCTATCGCCGTGTTAGCCTCATTACGCTCATTTCCGGTCATATAGCCCGGCATCTTGCGCTGCAGCGGACTCAAGTACACAAGTGATATGCCTATACCCATGAAGAGCATACATACAAGCACAATGGTACACACCAGTCGCAAACGGCTGATGCGTATAGTCCATACCTTGTGAAGACGCCCGGCGTCCTCTAATATGAGTCGATAACGTCGCAGTCTCATTTCAAACTGCAAAGTTAAACAAATATCACCGATTACACAAATTTACCCCACCATTCATCAAGCCAATCACGCCAAAGAGGAATAAAGTGGAATGACCCGGTTATCGTTTAAGGCGAGTCAGATTCAGTTTGTCGCTCACCACCAGACCGCCGATAATCATGGCACAGCCCACGCAGCCCATCAATGTCAACGGGTCATTCAATACCAATACTCCCACCACCATGGTGATGATAGGCTGACCATACAAGTAGTTGTTGGCTGTCACTGAACCCAATATCTTTTGTGCCTCGTTCCATATCAAATAGGACACTACAGAGCACATAAGCACCAGGAATGCAAAGTTGAGCAAAAACTCCGGGTGGCCGCTGACATCAAACAGCTCGGCTATATGATACGGCTCTTTCTGCATTAACAATATCGGCAGACCGGTAATCACACCATATAAGAACAGCTTGCGAGTGATGAAGAATGAATTGTACAGAGGTATAAGCCTCTTGACCACTATACTATACAGACCCCAACTGAAAGCGGCGCATAATGCAAGCATATCGCCCAAAGGGTTTATCTCCAATGTGTCTGTCGTATTGCTGAATACGACAAATCCAACTCCCACAAAGGCAATTATGGAGCCTATGATTACCCCACCGGTAATCTTCATCTTATAAAACACTCCGCATAGCAAAGTGGTGAATAGCGGTGAAATGGATGCCAGCAGTGACACGTTGCTAACCGTGGTATTCATCAATGCATAATTCTCCGTGATAAAGTACAAGGAGCCGGCACATACACCGCAAGCGACAAATGACAGCTCATCGCGCCAATTGTTGGCTCTCAGTCGCTTGTTGCATGTCAGTAAAAGCAACAACAAATATGCGGCTGCAAATCGGTAAATAAACATCTCCACCGGAGTGAAGTGGCCATTCTTCATCAATACCTGAGTGCTGATGAATGATGTGGCCCAACATGAAATGGCTATGATGGCACCTATATGTGCCAATAAGGTTAGTGACTTGCCGGGGAGTGGTTTCTTAAATTGTGTCATGGCTGATATGCGTATTACGCCTTTGATTTAAGGTGGCCGGAGTAGTACGAGTACACACTCTGCAACTGCGAAATTAACATTTTTTTGCCGAACTACAAAAAAAATTATAACTTTGCGTTATGGAACACTCTAATGCACCCTGTCAGCACCCCGCCCCTCGCATAGCGGTAGTGGTGCCCTGTTATAACGAAGAGCGAGCATTGCCCTTGTCAATGCCACGGCTCTTGGAGGTGCTCGATCGGCTCGTGGCTCAAGACAGCATAACTGCTGACAGCTACGTGATGTGTGTAGACGACGGCAGCAGTGACAAGACGTGGCAGACAATCAACCAACTCAACGCCTCAGACTCGCGTGTGCATGGTATAACTCTGACACACAATCGTGGACACCAATATGCACTTCTGGCCGGACTCATGACAGTAGCTCCCGAATGCGATGCCGCCGTCAGCATAGATGCCGATATGCAAGACGACCCGAACGCAATAGCTCAGATGGTGGAGAAATATCGCGCCGGCGCCGAGATAGTATACGGCGTGCGTGCGAGCAGGGTCACCGATACATGGTTTAAACGCAACTCCGCCAGAGCCTTCTATCGGCTGCAAGAGTCTATGGGGTTGCAGACGGTGTTTGACCATGCAGACTATCGCCTTATGAGCCGACGTGCCCTCGAAATTCTGGGAGAATACAAGGAGCAAAATCTCTTCTTGCGCGGCATAATACCCATGATAGGTCTGGACACGGCGATAGTCTATTATAACCGAGCCGAGCGAATAGCCGGCGAGTCAAAATACCCGTTGCGGAAGATGTTGGCCTTTTCGGTTGACGGCATTACAGGCTTCACATCGAAGCCTTTGAGGTGGATATTTTTTATCGGTATGATGTTGCTCGTAGTAGACTTGTTGGTAGCGGTATACGTATTGATAGCCTTCTTCACCGGGAGCACCGTCAGCGGATGGAGCTCATTAATGCTCTCAGTATGGTTCCTCGGCTCCCTGCTATTGATGGCCATAGGCGTAGTAGGCGAATACATAGGCAAAATCTTCATCGAAGTCAAATCTCGCCCCCGCTACACCATCAAATCCCGCCTGTAAATGCTTTGCTATATTGTCTCTGACAAGGAGGGTGAACTTGGGGTAGTTGTGGGGGTGGGGGATTTTTTGTATCTTTGCGGTCTGAAAGATTGACATTTATATTTTATGGTATTACCTGTTTATCTATATGGGCATCCGGTGTTGCGCAAGGTGGCGACACCGATTGATGCCGATTATCCCGGTCTGCAACAGCTTATCGCTGATATGTGGGAGACAATGTATCACAGTGAGGGTGTGGGACTTGCCGCACCCCAGATTGGCAAACCTATCAAGCTCATCGTAATTGACGGCTCTCCTTTAGCCGAGAATTTCCCGGAGTGTAAAGACCAGAAAATGGTGCTCATAAACCCGGAATTGGAAGTGTTGGAGGATGTCGAACTCATCGGTCGCGATGAGGGCTGCCTCTCATTGCCCGGCTTGAGCGAGTCGGTAAAGCGTCATGAGCATGTGCGCCTCACATGGCAAGACGAAAACTTCGAGACCCACTCCCGTGAGTTCAGCGGCTTCGCGTCGCGCATCATACAGCATGAGTTTGACCACTTGCTGGGAAAGGTCTATATAGACCATATCTCCCCGATACGCAAGTCGCTCATCAAGAGTAAACTGAACAATATCGTAAAGGGCAAAGTGAACTGCGACTATCGCTTCAAAGCTGCCCCTAAAAAGTAACTTGACACATGGCTGACGATAAGAAAATAATTTTTTCGATGGTGGGTGTGAGTAAGGTGATCCCGCCACAAAGACAAATACTCAAAAATATCTACTTGTCATTCTTCTACGGAGCAAAAATCGGCATTATCGGTCTGAATGGCTCGGGTAAGTCTACATTGATGAAAATCATTGCCGGTCTTGACAAGAGTTATCAAGGTGAAGTGGTGTTCTCCCCCGGCTACTCAGTGGGGTATCTGGAGCAAGATCCAAAGCTCGACCCGAACAAGACTGTAAAAGAGATTGTGCAAGAAGGTATGCAGCCTACATTAGACCTTCTTGCCGAGTTTGACAAGGTGAACGAAGCTTTCGGTGACCCGGATGTGCTTGAAGATCCGGACAAGATGGACAAGCTCATGGAGCGTCAGGCCGAGCTGCAAGACAAGCTCGATGCTTGCGATGCGTGGAATCTTGACAGTCGTCTGGAGCGTGCTATGGACGCATTGCGCTGTCCCCCGGAGGACCAGATAGTCAGTCAACTCTCCGGCGGTGAGCGTCGCCGTGTGGCTCTGTGTCGGTTGCTGCTGCAAGAGCCGGACGTGTTGCTGCTTGATGAACCTACCAACCACCTCGATGCCGAGTCCATCGACTGGCTTGAGCAGCATCTGCAGCAATACAAAGGCACCGTAATCGCAGTCACACACGATCGTTACTTCCTGGATCATGTGGCCGGGTGGATACTCGAGCTCGACCGCGGTGAGGGTATACCATGGAAGGGTAACTACTCATCATGGCTCGACCAGAAGACCAAACGCATGGCCATGGAGGAGAAGCAAGCCAGCAAGCGTCGCAAAACACTTGAGCGCGAGTTGGAGTGGGTGCGAATGGCTCCCAAAGCTCGACAGGCCAAGGGTAAGGCGCGTCTGGCAAGCTACGATGCATTGCTCAATGCTGACCAAAAGGAACGTGAGGAGAAGCTCGAAATTTTCATACCCAATGGTCCGCGATTGGGTAATAAGGTGATTGAGGCAAAAGGTCTGCAAAAAGCATATGGAGACAAACTGCTGTTCTCTGACCTCGACTTCATGCTGCCCCCAAATGGTATTGTTGGCGTTATAGGTCCCAATGGAGCCGGTAAGACAACCCTGTTCCGCCTTATTATGGGTCAAGAGCAAGCAGACAAGGGTACATTTGAGGTAGGTGAGACTGTGAAGATAGCATACGTGGATCAGACTCATAAGGATCTTAGTCCCGAGAAGACTGTTTATGAGGTTATCAGTCAGGGGGTTGAGAGCTTCCGTATGGGAGGACGCGATATGAATGCTCGCGCTTATCTGAGCAAATTCAACTTCACCGGGGCTGATCAAGAGAAGAAGATAGGTGTACTTTCCGGTGGAGAGCGCAATCGTCTGCATTTGGCAATGGCACTCAAGGAGGAGGGTAATGTCCTGCTTCTTGATGAGCCGACCAATGATATAGACGTCAACACTCTGCGAGCACTCGAAGAGGGTCTTGAAAACTTTGCCGGCTGTGCAGTAGTAGTAAGCCATGACCGATGGTTCCTGGACCGTATAGCGACACATATCCTGGCCTTTGAGGGAGACAGCAAGGTAGTATACTACGAGGGTACGTACTCAGAATACGAAGAGTACAAGCGTAAGCGAGACGGCAACGTAACCCCCACACGCATCCGCTACCGCTCCCTTACATAAGAATAACTCTTACTTGATAAGTAAACAATACCCCCCACCGGAATGGTGAGGGGGTATTGTTTTGGTGTGAAGCGATGAGTGCTCGCTTCTGTGTTATAGTCTGAGCAAGAAGTAAATGCGCATTTTGATGAATATCTTTTGCGCATTTACTTCTTGCTCAGACTATAATTGTGGTTGTGGGGTTAGCCTTCGAGTTCGATGAGGGCTTGGTCGGTGCCGATGGTGTCGCCTTCCTCTACGAGGATGCGCTTAACGGTGCCTTCGAGGTCGGCTGCAAGGTCGTTCTCCATCTTCATTGCCTCGTATACGAGGTATGTGTCGCCGAGTTTGACTTTGTCGCCGGGTTTAACTTTAATCTCGATTACTTTACCGCCCATGGGTGCCTTGAGTACCGGACCTGTGATGGCAACTGTCTCGACTTTCTTCTCTTCGGCCTTGGGAGCTTCTTCTTTGGGAGCAGCGGCAGCGTTCTCTGCTTTGCGTACGCTCTTGAGGTAGTTCATGGCTACGGCGGGCAAGAGTTGCAGCAGCAGGTATTCTTCGTCGTTCTGTGCCAAGGGACGGCCTTCGAATTCGGGGTTCTCGGGTTTGCGGTATGAGCTTACGTCGTAGGGACGCTCCTCGGGGCTGCCGGTGATTTTCTCGCGGAATGCGGGGTCAACGGGTACCGGGGTCTTGCCGTATTCACCCTTTACAAGGCCGATGAACTGGTTGTTCTTGTTAGTGTAGTCAGCCACGCCTTTGCGACGGTCAAGGGCGAGTGCTACTGCTTGTGAGCCGACAATCTGGCTGGTAGGTGTCACCAGAGGCACGAGACCGGCGTCGCGGCGCACTTTGGGTATGAGTGCCATTGCCTCGTTGAGTACGTCTTCTGCTTTGAGGGCGCGGAGGTTGGCTACCATGTTGGAGTACATACCGCCGGGCACTTCAGCGTTCTTGACAATCTCATTGGGCTTGGGCAGACCGAAGTATGCTTCAATCTTGTGGCAAGCATCGAGCAGTTCGGCCTCGTTGTTGGCTGTCGCTGCAGCGATTGCGCGGTCAAATTCGGCATCAATCTCTTTGGGCATTGCGGCGTATGCTTCGTCGAAGTCTTTGGGCCAGTTGTTGCGGTTGAGGTCGAACTCTGCAAGGCTCTTGCGTGCCTCGACAAGCTCTTTACGTATCTTGGCTACTGCCTCCATGTTGACATCTACCTCGATGCCGAGTTTCTGACAGAAGATCCATATAAGCTCGATGCTGGGAGCTGCTGAACCGCCGCCGAACCACCAAATGTTGGTGTCGACGATGTCCACACCCTTGATGATGGCAGTCAGTACGGATGCCAGACCATAGCCGGGAGTACAGTGTGTGTGGAAGTCAACGTCTACCTTGAGGGCTTGTTTAAGCTTGGGCATGAGGCTGAAGATGCGTGAGGGGTTAACCAGACCGGCCATATCCTTCAGGGTAATCATCTTGGCACCGAGACGCTCCATCTCTTTGGCTTTCTCAACGAAGTATTCGTCGGTGAAGATTTTTTCGGGAGCGGCGGGAGCCTCCTCTTTGCCGCCGAAGAGTTTGGCAAAGAAGCCTTTCTTCTTGGGAGCGGGAGCGGGGGCCTCGTCTTTGGGGTCAACGGTGTAGCATACGGCAGCGTCGGCGATAC
>N._stephensi_709_foregut__coassemble_851_pt1 | contig 10102 bp, 9 predicted proteins | sample N__stephensi_709_foregut__metabat2_high_PE_009 | metagenome-assembled genome bin N | reverse complement strand
AATATAGTGCGGGGTTATTTGCTGATTGTGTTTGAGTTTTGGTTGTATGCTTTTGCCACAGCTTTCCACTCGCCATTGATTTTAAGCATAAGCAGATAATCTGTGAAGTCTATACGACCTCCCCAGCTTTCTTCGAGGACCCGGACAACTGCGAGGGTTTCTTCAAGTGCGATTACATCCACGCGGGCTTTGAACTGCTCACCGGCTGCAACTGTGTCAACATTATTGTAGAACTGTTCAATCGAGCCATGCTCCAATGAACCGTCGAGCCAACCGAAAAGGACAGCTTCATCAACAAAGAGTTCACGGGCATACTTGCTGTTGCCTTCAGCAACGCTCTTTACGAACTTCATGGCAGCATCCTGAACCGCCTCGTATTCTTTTATTTCACTTCTCATATTGTTAGAGATTTAATTTCTGATGCAAAATTACTTCGGAAATCTGTCGCGGGTTGTATCTAAATACTCTGATGTCTAACCAAATTCACTGATTTACATAAAAAGTCCGAAATCAATGTTGGAGTATCATCATTTAAATTTAGAATAAGCAAAACTATAAAACAGTAAGCGACCTATAAAGTATGTGAATACAATTTATATCGCTTGAATATAACTGATTTACGAACTATCACAATGTCCGTCATGCAATGTGATAATTTGTATGCTTGTGATTGTAGCCAATAGTCGGCTCTGCCACCATCGACTTCTTCGGCTCTGATGATTGGGATTGGGGCGGAACATCAATCGTCTTTGCCTCCTTCTTTTGTTCAACCCCATGTCAATTAGTTAATTTCAAAATTCGTGAAATTTTATCCTCTGATAATTTGGCAGTTCCTTGAAAACTTTGTAATTTTGATGTGTCAGTCTTGGCAGACAGATGAAGAACATTGAAGTATATACGTGATAGATGTGTGAGTCGTGTTTCACGCTCACATTCTAAAACGTTGATAGTCAATGCGGCATTTCCGCCGTGGATGAATCTCGGGCGAATCCTCAGTTCGTTGCAGAGAGTCACTGCCGACATTGAAAAAGCCAATGGCAACCACTTTCGGACACGATCCACGACCGAGCTCGAAGAAAAAGCCGCCCAAACATTCCAAGTCCTTGGGTTCTCCGCCAAGCCACAATGCGACATAAAATTTCTGAGGCACCCGGATTCACTCTATAGCCTATATTATTCATACCAACTCCTACTGCGAAGCCTAATTGCGTGCAACTCACAGCCGTACTCGCAATGCGCTTCTTGAATGTAGGATTTACTACATCCTGCGGCGCGCCTTGCTGCGCCGACTATGATTTACACACACTTAGGCTTCTCGCTACGGAGTTGGTATGAATAATATAGACTAGAAATAACCCCACCTCATCCATAGTCACTTAGCCGCCTTCCCCTTGCAATGTGGGCTAACTTGCGAAACTTGAATTTTGAGGTCAATTTAAAAAGATGAAGAAACTATATTTGCTGTTTACAATATTATTCGTTATGCTCTGTGCTTGCTCAAAGTATGATAAAGCTCTGAGTCGTATAGAAAATTCCATGATTGAAAAGCCTGATTGGGCTTTCACAGCTTTAGCGGAATTGGATACGCTTTCGATGTCGGAACATCAGAAAGCGCATAGAGCATTGCTTCAAGCTTATATGGGTGTGATTTATGTCAATCCTATTGAAATGACATCGGCGGACTTGGATCGTGCGACATCGGCTTTTGATGGTGATTGTACTACCGATGAAGTAAAGTCCCTCATTATAAAGTCTGAAGTAGCCAATGCCAATGGGAGTCCTGTCGAGAGATTGGAAATTTTGAAAGATGCGGAGTTTCTTGCCTATCAACTTGATGATAAGCTCGATTTGGCATTCATCTACATGTATTTGTCCAATGCTTACGCTAAGGGTTTCAATGGCTCTGTAAGCGCATATTATGCCAATAAGGCTCTCCAACTGTTCAATGAGTTGGGCTACAAAAAGCAGACTATAGATGCACGTATGGCAATAGTGGGAGCTTTGGCTGTCAAAAGGGATTATGCTACCATGCTCGATTCTTTGATGGCCATCAGGCCCGATGTTATGTCGTTCTCCACAGATAGCTATAAGGTTTATTTTCTTGACCAACTCGCTCGCACTCTCGATGAAAACGGCAGAAGTTCTGAGGCTATTGAGATATGGCACGGGATATATAATATCGATAGTGTCTCATCCAACACTTTGGCGCATTGGTCAAGGGCATATATCCATACCAACCGGCTCGACAGTGCGGAGATTCTGATAAATAAAGCTATCGCGTTGCCTCATAATATTACGGATGAATATCTGTGCCGAAACGTCCAATATGATATCGTGGAAGGACTTGGACGCAATACCGAATTGCTTGTGATTGACAGTCTTCGCAGTAAGGCCGCCCACATAGATTATGAAGAGCGAAAGATAGCTGAATCAAGCCTTGCACTGAATAAAAAGTATGACTCAGCGACATTGTCAGCATGGAGAGAGCTACAGGCCAATAAGCAACGAACTCTCATCTTGGCCGCAGCCTTTGCAATCTTATTGCTGCTCTTGCTTGGCGGGATTTTATTCTACAGAAGGCGTCTCCAACTGCTGAGCGTGGAAAATGAGAATCACCTGTTGAGGCTTCAGAATATCGAACATAATCTTTTTGAAAAGGAATGCGAGCACAATGCAGTGACGGAGAAAGTGGCGGCTCTTTTCAAATCGCGATTTAACACAATCGACCGACTCGCAAGTGCCTGGTTTGAATGTAAAGAGACCGGACGAGAGCAGAAACGTATTCTTGCCGAAACCAAAAGCTTGATTGATAAATTCATCACAGAGACCTCATTGCGCGAACTTGAAGATATTGTCAATACCGCCAACAACAATCTCATGACTCATTTTGATGAAGATTTTCCAAAACTTTCCGCTAATCAGCGCAAGTTGGCGTTATTCATTTTCTGTGGGTTGTCATTGCAGTCGATAAGCATATTCCAAGGCTCCGACTTGCGCAATATTTACGTCTATAAATCACGGCTTAAGAGTGCCATTTCAAGCAGCGACAGTCCCCGAAAAGAGCTTTACCTGTCATATTTTGGCTAACGGCAACAATGAGTAAATGGTTGTAAGAAAATAAATTTAATGATGCTTGATAATCAACATGTTGCAATTCTTGATGTAAGGTATTGTAGTTTGCCGAGCAGCTATTTCATGCTAATTTTGTAACCAAAAATTACAAAATTATTATGAAAATGCTACATGCGAATATCACCAAGAGTTTGGTTCTGATTCTGATTGCGTCAGCTTTCGGATTCCATGCAGTTGCGCAAAGCAATTTGCAACCTTATCAAAAAGCAGCTATCGCCACACGTTTTGCATCCGAGGTGAAGTATAACTTTGCCGGGTATGGCAAATTCGGGCAAAATTTCGATAGCATATGCCGCGCGGAGTTGCCCACGATTGTCAACACAGCTACCGATGAAGAATTCAATCAGCAGCTTCAGCTACTCGCTAATCGCTTGCACGATGGTCATACAAGTATAGGTTATACTGCCGATGTGACTTATGCACCAATATCACAGAAGCGTTTCGGTGACAGAGTGTTTGTTACCGGCGTATATTCTGACGAGTACACACAAAAAGGTGTTAAATCAGGTACGGAAATCATCGCCATCAATGGTATGCCAATCATCGAATATGGCAATAAATATGTAGTACCGTTTATCCCTTCTTCTACCGAACAATGGTCAAAAACATATGCTTTCAATAGCGAGAATCTGACAAAAGGTAATCGCGGTGAGCCTATAACCATTACTTTTCAGAATAAAGGAGGCAAGCCTTTTGATATAGTAGATCAACGTCAATCCCCTTGGGGAATTGTTAAGCCCGATATGACTTTCAAATACAGCACATTGCCCGGCAATATCGGTCTGCTGCGTATCCCATCGTTTCGCTCAAATAATTTTGACTTCAGCAGGTTAGTCGAAGTTTTCGATACGGAAATCACTCACAACAATGGCCTGATAATAGACATTCGCGACAACATAGGTGGTAATAGTCAGATAGGTGAAGCTCTGATGATGTTGCTCGCCACCGACTCCATACCGACCGGCTCATGGGATACACCGCGATATGATGCAGCTTATGCTTCATGGGGGCAAGAATGGCATACCATCACCGAACCGGCTCAATCATACCCGCCATATTTTATGCAAACGAATGAAGTGGCAAAGTATGATAAGCCGATAGTATTGTTGATAAACAATGGTACATTCTCCTCTTCTGAAAATTTCGCGGCATTATTCAGAAACAGCAAACGAGGGTTGATTATTGGCACTCCTACCGGCGGCAGCACAGGAAACCCAATCGTAATTAATTTAGGATGGGGTTATTATGGCCGTATATGTACTCGTCAAGAGCGACTTGCCGACGGCACGGAATTTATAGGTGTCGGTATACAACCCGACATATATATTGAGGAGACAGAAGAAGTCTTATTCGGCAAGGATGATGTTCTTAATCAAGCACTTAAAACATTCAATTTATAGGTAGTTGTTCAAATAAAACCGCTTCTTGGAATATGCCTTAATGCCGGAGTAGTAAAACTTATGTCGAGTGAGTGACAACCGAATTGAATCTTTATTTGTTATCAGCTATAGAATAAGCAGTCTGTTCAATTTATAGTCAGAGCAAGAAGTAAATGTGCATTTTACGAAATGCACATTTACTTCTTGCTCTGACACCTCCTGCTTACTATGAGAACTTACTTTATTTGTATTGTTCTGCCCAGTCTTGGATTTCGGTATCGGTTTTGCTGTTCATGAGCAGGCCTTTGCCGAATTTGAGAGTCGGATATTGCTCTTTCAGTTCTTTCTCGCTGTTGACGATGTCACTGCCTCCGGAGGTCATGAAGGGTACTATGGTTTTGCCGGTGAGGTCATTTGCCTCGATGAAGGTGTTGATGATTGTGGGATGAGTATTCCACCAGTTGGGATAACCGATATAGACTACGGAGTAGGAGGAGAGGTCGGTTGAGGGGTTTTTAAGTGCCGGACGCATAGTGCGGTTGTGCATCTCGACGGAGCTGCGACTCAGGCTGTCTGTCCAGTCGAGGTCAGCAGCGGTGTACAGTACTTCCGGGGTGATTTCGATAATGTCTGCATTTGCTATTTTTGCCAATCGCTTTGCGGCGGCTTCGGTAGTGCCTGTAGCTGAGAAGTAGCATACTACAGCTTTATTGTCTGTCTGTTCCATACTTGTAGTTTTTTTGTTTTGTGTACATGATGTGAGTGGTATTAATATACAACACAGTGATGCCAATAGAAGTTTAATAGCTTTCATAAAATTGTTATTTCTAGTTAACATTGATTAGTTGACTTTTATTACGGGATCTATCGGGTTGTCTTCCAATAAGAGGAGTGGGGTAGTGGGGGTATAGTAGAGGCTGCCGTCTTCTGTATAAATGGGAAATCCATACAGTAGGGGGAGGGTGTTGAGTGACCATTGCTCTTCGTCTTTGCCAAACAACTTTGCGGTGGTGTAGATGTCGGGTATCTGCTTGTAGTATGCGACCATTTGTTGTCTGTTGCCGCTCTGCTCAACTCGGCATAGTCCGAACCAGATAGCGAAGGCGTTGCAGCCGAGAGCTATCACCATGCCTGATATTTTACGCCATTTCCATGGAATAGCGTGAAGTGTCCGGGAGTGTGCAAAGTCGAAGGTCAAGGCGATAATTGCGAAAAATTCGGCATACCAGCCGCCGCGTCCCTCTACGCCGCCAATCATGGTCAGACATGATGAAGCGACAGCCGTAGCAGCAAAAATCACCCATCGTGTGCGCAACAACCTTTTGAGCTTATGACGTATCCAAAGATATATGACACGTATTAGAAGCAAGCATAACATCGGCAGAGTCTTGACAAGCAATATGGCAAGAGGCAAGTCGGCCGGCTTGTCTGACAAAGCGCGTGTATAGCTGGCGGGGGAGGAGATGCTCATTAATGCTCCGGCCATGATAGCTATGACCCACCATTTTTTGTTGCCGGAGAGCCGGAGCTGTTGCCGATTGAGATACCAATACATCAGCAGACCGGCGGCCAATGGGATGCCTAATGCTTCATGCGTTGCCGTGGCCACGAAAGCTATCGGGACGCCCCACAGCCATCTGCGCGAAGACATGTCGGAGTGAAACAGTGCTGCCAAGATGAGGGAAATGAGCGCGGTACCCCATACATAGTTGAAGTGGCATACGTAGTAGTCCATGTTCCACCAGGGCATTGCGACGAATGAGACAGCTATGGCAGCGGCTGATATAAGGGGTTTGTTTTGAGTGGCTGATGATAGTCGCAGTACTCCCCACATCGTGAGCATGCATGCAGCTCCGATGGCCACAGCTACCAATGGTCGAGGTATGATGCCGAGCAACGCGGGGGATAGCAGGTCGCCCATACGGGCATTGTTGCCGAGCCATGAAGACCTGGCGTATCTCAGTACACCGAGCAAGCCGCCACCATGTTGTTCGCGCAGCCTTACGGTGGTCATCAAGTCATCGCCCAACAGGGGTGTGCACAGTGCCCATACACACCATGCTGCGGCAAATAACAGCATACTGTATAGCAGCGCAATACGTACGGAGCGGCCTCGTGCGGGAAGGGTTGTTTTCATTATAGGTGGGGTAAGTTATCTTTCGGTGATACCGGGGAATAGGGTGCGAGCATTGGCATCTGTCCGGCTTTCTACTTGCTCGATGGACAAGCCGAGCTCTTGACCGATGCGTTCAGCTATCAGGGGTATGTATGCACTTTCGTTGCGTGTGCCGCGATGAGGGGTTGGAGCCATCCAAGGGGCGTCTGTCTCCAATACTATTTTGTCTATGCCGATAGAGTGGAGTGCTTGTCGCAATGCCGGTGCATTTTTAAAGGTGACGACACCTCCGATGCCAAAGAATGCTTCCGGTATTACGCTTTTGATTTTCTCAACACTCTGAGGTCCCTCGGTGAAGCAGTGGAACACGATGCCGGGTATCTCCGGGGAGTATTCTTGACGGAGTATGTCCAGAGTAATGTCCAAAGCGGCGCGTTGGTGCAAAATCACCGGCAGGTGAAATTGTCTTGCCCAACAGATCTGCTGACGGAAGGCTTGTTCCTGCTCTGCGCACATGCTTTGGTCATGATACAGGTCCATCCCTATCTCGCCGAGAGCTATGACTCCCGGTGCTTTGAGATATGGCTTGATGACATCGAGTTGCTCTTGCCACTCTTTCGTTACCTCGGTGGGGTGCAACCCCATAGCGGCATATAGATTGTCGGGGAATTTGTCGCGAAGAGCCAGGAGCGGACGTATGCTGTCAGTGTCGACATTGGGTAGCATGATGGTGTGTACCCCGGCTTGTAAGGCGCGTTCTACAGCGGCACATTCTTCTCCCGGATATGCGTCGGCCATATATAAGTGTGTATGTGTGTCGGTCATTTTGTGCGTTGAGCTAAGTTGAGGGCTAATTGAGTCAGGGTGTGGCGTTGTAGTTCGGGCATATTGATGGTGTTGAGTGCATCGATAGCCGTGCGTGTGTATTGCTCTATGGCATCATGGCATATTTGAGGTATCCCCATGGTGTCATATATCTTGCGGACGGCATCAACACGCTCCGTTGTGGGGGGCAGACGGAATGCTTCGCGCAGCTTTTCGGCCTCGGGCATTGTCAAGGCATTGAGAGTCAAAAATGTCTTTTTGGCGTTAAGAATATCGCCTCCAACAGGCTTGCCGAATGTCTTTGGGTCGCCATAGACATCCAATAGGTCATCTTGAATTTGGAAAGCCATCCCAAGGGCTTCACCATATATATACCAAGCGCGAATGTCATCATCAGGAGCGCCGGCGGCTATTGCGCCCAATGCTGCTGCACCACCCAGCAAGACAGATGTCTTGAGTCGTATCATTTCGAGGTATTCGGGCAGTGTGACATCGTCGCGTGACTCAAAGTCCATATCATATTGCTGACCTTCAAATACGCCTATTGCCGTGTCGTTGAACATGCGCAGAGCTTGCGGCAGCTTCTCGCCGGGCAGGCGTAATAGCTGGTTGTAGCATAGACCATAGAGGGTGTCACCGCTCAGTATGGCGGTGTTTATGTCCCACTTGGCATGTACGGAGGGCTTGCCGCGGCGGGTAGGGGAGTTGTCCATAACATCATCATGCAGCAGTGTGAAGTTATGGAACATCTCGACGCACAGAGCAGCCGGCATAGCCTTGGCAGTGTCGAGACCGTAAGCGGAGGCAGCCAGCAGAGCCAACACCGGTCGCAGTCGTTTGCCGCCGGCATCAAGGCCATAGGCTATAGGTTCATATAAACCGCTGAGTGCGCCGCCGGGTAATGGCAACTCCTTTATGGCATTATCAATGAGAGAGGTGTATTCAGATATTAGAGTCATGGCTGATAAATTCTTCGGGATTAGATGACTGAGCGAGCAGGGTTGCGAACAACGGCTCATAATCGGGTAGTGGAGCACATACGTCAATATCCTTGCCGGATACCGGATGTGTGAATTGTATCTTCTGTGCACGCAGCGATATTGAGCCTGACGGGTTGGAACGCTTGGCTCCATATTTCAGGTCACCCTTAATGGGATGTCCTATGGCGGACAGTTGCACTCTAATCTGATGCTTGCGTCCGGTAAGCAGGTTGATTTTCAGCAGAGAGTAACGTTCACCTCGAGCAAGGACATCATATTTAAGCACGGCCTTTTTGGCATTCTCAACCGGGGTGAGTGATGCATAGCTTTTGTTGTTGCGCTCTACAGTGGTAATGTAGTGGGTGAGAGTGTCGTGGTCATTGACCGGCGAGCCTTGAACGATTGCCAGATATGTTTTGTGTATATGGCCGTCGCGCAGCATCTTGTTGAGCCGCTCGAGCGCCTTGCTTGTCTTTGCGAAAATCACCAGGCCGCCTACCGGGCGGTCAATACGATGCACGACACCGCAGAAGACATTTCCGGGTTTGGCATACTTCTCTTTCAGGAAAGCTTTGACGGTTTCGCACAGAGGAGTGTCACCGGATTTGTCGCCTTGCACAATTTCGCCGGGAGCTTTGTCAACGATTATGATATGATTGTCTTCGTATAAGGGGGTCATTTTGTCGGAATCTAAAGGACAGTCATATTCCGGCAAGAGTGGTCCAAGAGCCGGAAAAAAGAAAAGGCTTCGGAGAATATCCGAAGCCTGCTTGGTGGCGGGGACAGGATTCGCACCTGCGACCTTTGGGTTATGAGCCCAACGAGCTACTACTGCTCCACCCCGCGATGTCAGCAATCGGATTAGTTCCGATTTGCGAGTGCAAAGTTACAATGTTTTTTCGGTTTGAGCAAATTTATCAGCGATTATTTTTGTTAAAAAATCTTTATTCTTATATAAGAGGTTGAATTATAGTTAGTTGGGATGAGCGCATAAGTTTGGATGGAATAAATGAACAAGAGGCGAGTACGCGGGTCAATAACGGACAATCTTTCGATATCGACAATAGGGATGAAAAAGGGAAAATGCACTTTTTTAACGGATTTGTGCAAAAAAATGACTACAGAGGTTGTGTGGTTCAAAAGTTTTTAGTAATTTTGCTCAAAATTAAGGTTTGTGTGCAAAAAAGCAGATTGCATGCTGCCGGTGAAATGTGTTAATATGGTATTAAAGACCAGAGACAGACTCATAGAAGTGGCACGTCAACTCTTTGCTCGCAAGGGGATTGAGAATACCACTATGAATGATATCGCGTCGGCCTCGGATAAAGGTCGTCGCACCATTTACACATATTTTAAGAACAAACGCGATATATTTAATGCCGTAGTAGAGCAGGAGACCGAGACGCTCATAAATCGCCTTACGGAGATAGAAAACAAGAATATCCCGGCCACACGCAAGATAGAACAGTATATGGTATGTCGCTTCGAGACAATGCGCGAGATCGTCAGCCGCAACGGCTCTCTGAAGGCCGGCTTCTTCCGCGATATCCGCAAAGTTGATCGTGCGCGCAAAGCAATATCGGAAGCGGAGATTGAGATACTCACACGCATAGTGCGTCAGGGTATAGAGTCCGGTCAGTTTGCCGACAGCAATCCCGAACATACAGCCA
>N._stephensi_709_foregut__coassemble_850_pt1 | contig 10115 bp, 9 predicted proteins | sample N__stephensi_709_foregut__metabat2_high_PE_009 | metagenome-assembled genome bin N | reverse complement strand
GGAGTGCGACATCGATGAGTTTGATACGATGGACCCGCCATGCCGTCAGCTTATCGTATGGAACCCTCATGACCGCGAAATCATTGGCGGTTACCGCTTTATCTTGGGGCGCGACATCCGCTATAGCGATGATGGCAAGCCACGCATCGCCTCGTCGCATATGTTCAACTTCTCGCCTTATTTTATTGAGAAGTATTTGCCCGAGACATTAGAGCTGGGACGCTCATTTGTCACACTGGAGTATCAAAGCAGCAAGGCCGGCGCACGCGCACTGTATGCGCTTGATAATCTGTGGGATGGCCTTGGCGCACTGACGGTGGTTTATCCCGAAATCAAGTACCTCTTCGGCAAGGTGACGATGTATCCGAGTTATAACCGGGAGTGCCGCGATATGCTTCTATACTTCCTTCACAAACACTTCCCCGACCCGGATCAGCTGGTGCGACCGATAGAGCAGATTGCCATGGAGACAGATACGGCACGATTGGCCGATCTCTTTAGCGGCGATACCTTTAAGGATGACTATAAGATTTTGAATCAGGAGATTAGAGCGCACGGACTGAATATTCCACCACTCGTTAATGCATATATGAGTCTCTCTCCGACGATGAAGATGTTCGGCACAGCTATTAATTTTGAGTTCGGAGATGTCGAGGAGAGTGGCATATTCTTTGCCATCTCCGAGATTTTTGAGAGCAAAAAGAATCGACATATCGGCACATATAATGGGAAGTAAGAAGTTTATATATAGTATGTTAGCCGGTTGTGCGGCTTTTGCTTTCCAAGCCGTGGCACAAGAGCCGACGGACAGCACGAAAGCAGGCCGACCTCTGTTTGATGTCGAGCTGCAGACGATAGCCAATGCCGGCAGCGGGACATTCGCTCCATATTATATAGCTTCAAACAGTCAAGCACTCATTACACAACCCTTTGGCATACAGGAGTATATACGAGCCGAAAGACGACTCTCCACAGAGCAACGATTTGAATACGGCTTTGGCGCGGCGGTGCTCGGTGGTTATACCTCCGATATCGATTATCGTCGGTATAATGTTGCCGGCAAGGACTTTACGGAGCATGGTTGTCACCCCGGCTACTTCAGTCTGCGTGAGCTATGGGCCGGAGTGAAGTATCGCGGAGTCTTCATTTACGCCGGTATGAAACCCACCGAGAGCGGACTGTTCAACTCCCCCCTCGGCAGCGGTGACCTGGTGATGAGCAACAATGCGCGACCCATACCACAGGTGCGCGCCGGGTTTATTGACTTTCAGGACATCCCTTTGACCAAAGGATGGGTACAGATACAGGGCGAACTCGCATGGGGCAAAATGACCGACTCTGACTGGCTCAAGGACAGATATAACTATTATAACTCTTTCATTACCACCGGAGTATACATGCACTACTCGCGCTTGTACTTGCGCTCAAATCCGGATAAACCCTTTGTGGTGACGGTCGGTATGCAGAATGCCGCGCAATTCGGCGGCACATGGCAGTGCTATCATGATGGTGTTGAGACGGCATCAATCCATAATCCGGTTAAATTCAAGGACTTCGCGAATGCCCTTTTTCCCTGGTCGGGAGGCAGCTCAGTCACCGAAGGAGATCAGGCCTATTATAGCGGTAACCACCTCGGTTCATGGGATTTGGTGCTTTCATATCGGTTCAATAACGGCTCATCCTTGCGCGGATATATGCAGTCACCTTGGGAGGACGGCTCCGGCATTGGCAAGCTCAATGGCTTTGATGGTGTGTGGGGACTCGAATATAGCTTCAAGTCCGACTCACCGATATTTAAGAGTGTACTCGTCGAGTATATAGACCTCACTAATCAGAGTGGCCCGATGCATTGGGCTCCCTCTGACTCACCCGGCACGGCAATACCCGGCCAAGCAACCGGCGCTGACGACTACTACAATAACTATATGTATAACGGATGGGCCAATTACGGCATGAGCATAGGCTCGCCTTTCGTCAAGTCACCACTATATAATACAGGCGGATACATGCGTTATACTGACAACCGTGTGCGCGGTTTTCAAGCCGGAGCGCAAGGTGTTGTCGGGTCTCAATGGTGCTGGCGCGCCCTTGTCTCATACCGCACATCATGGGGCACACCCTTCTTGCCGGCAGCCGACAAGCGACATGACACTTCTGCTATGGTTGAGGTCTCTTATGACTTCGCAAAGATACACGGCTTGAGCCTCGGCGGACAATTGGCTTTTGATGCCGGCTCACTTTACGGTGACAATTTCGGTGCTGCAGCCAAACTGAAATACACATTCCCAATACGCGTAAAATGAAGTTACTTAGATATATAAGTGTGATAGCCATTCTCCTCATGACGTGTGCCTGCACTCGCAATGACGGCAATATAGGCTACCTGTTCGGTCAATGGAAACTTGTGTCCATGACCACTGACGGAGTGGATATCCCCAACTACAAAGGGAATGTCTATTGGAGCTTTCAAAACACCACCATCGAAATGAAGGTGGTGATAGAAACGGGCGAGGTGTATCAGACGTTCGGAAATTTCAAGGAGATGGATAACACCTTGTTTCTCAACTTTCCGGATGAGGATTTCCCGCCTCGACCGATTACCGGGCTGCCACGCGAGTGCGAGCTGCAAGTGATCAAGCTCACCGGCGGCGAGATGATTTTATCATACGGCGACCCGGCGACAATATATACCTTCAGAAAGTGGTAGCCGTCTGCACGATAGGCTTATGCCGCTTATCGGGTGACATCATGCGCCCGGTTTTTAACTAAATAAATTCGCAATGATTGATAATCAGATAGATAAGCAATTGGCACTGGTGACGGGAGCTGACGGATTTATCGGCTCTCACCTCACTGAACTGCTGTTGGCGAGTGGCTACCGCGTGCGCGCGTTGGCTCAATATAACTCCTTTAATAACTGGGGATGGCTTGAGCAAGTGAAGCACCCCGACTTGGAGGTCGTGTGCGGAGATGTGCGAGACCCGGACTTCTGCCGACACATATGTCGCGACGTTGACATCGCATTTCATCTGGCGGCACTGATAGCCATACCTTACTCATATATCGCTCCCGACTCATACGTGGACACAAACATCAAGGGCACACTCAATATGTGTCAGGCAGTGCGCGACATGGGTGTAAAGCGACTTTTGGTCACCTCTACCTCCGAAGTATACGGCACCGCCTTGGAGGTGCCTATTACCGAGAAACATCCACGTCAACCGCAGAGCCCCTATTCAGCTACGAAGATAGGCGCGGATGCCATCGCCATGAGCTTTTATAACGCCTTCTCACTACCGGTGACAATAGTGCGCCCATTCAATACATACGGGCCGCGTCAGAGTGCTCGCGCCATTATACCCACCATAATCACACAGATAGCCAATGGCGCCCGACAGATTAAGGTAGGCGACTTGACCCCCACACGCGACTTTAATTTTGTTAAGGACACGGCAGCCGGATTCCTGGCTATCGCCCGGGCTGATGCCGATAAGGTGGTCGGGCAGGAAATCAACATTGCCACACAGAGAGAAGTGACTATGGAGCAGACCCTGCACACCATAGCCCGGCTTATGGACGCAGATGTCGAATGGGTCACCGATCCGGCACGTTTGCGCCCTTCAAAAAGCGAGGTGCGCCGACTGCTCGGCAGTGCCGAAAAGCTCCGTTCGCTCACCGATTGGCAGCCACGTTATTCCCTGGAGCAAGGCTTGCAGCTGACTATCGATTGGTTTACCAATCCGAAGAACTTAAAACTATATAAATCAGATATATATAATCAATGAAACGCAACCGGACTGTAGTGCTCATGCTTGGAGGCGCACGGCGTGTCTCCATGGCTGAACAGCTCATCAAGAGTGCCGCCCGGCTGGGCCATGAACTTGAAATATTAAGCTATGAACTCACCAAGCAAGTGCCTATAGCCGCTGTGGGTGAGGTGATTACCGGCCTTAAATGGTCAGACCCCGATGTCGTGGATGACCTTGTGCGCTTGTGCCGTGAGAAGGAGGTGAATATCATACTCCCCTTTGTAGACGGAGCTATAGAGATAGCATCGTGTGTAGGCCTCGAGCTGCCGGATGTTTTCGTCCCGGTGAGCGAGTCAAAAGTGGCACATACCATGTTTGATAAGGTGGAAGCCGCCAAGGCCTTTAAACAGGCCGGAATACCAATACCCGAGACATACTCCGTAGTGACGGCCGCCATACCGGCTATAGCCAAACCGCGACAAGGCTCCGCCTCGCGTGGCATAAAGGTGTTCTATAACATGGAAGACTTGATGCACTTGCAGGATATTAATGACTACTTGATACAAGAGTATATCGAACACCGCGAGGAGTATACCGTAGACTGCTATGTCAGCAGTAAGGGTGAGGTGATGTGCACCGTGCCTCGTCGCCGCGAAGAAGTGATGGGAGGTGAGGTGACGCGTACTCGCACCATGCACAACGAGACACTGGAGCAAATGACACGCGACGTAATTGCCGCCTTCAGCCTGCGTGGACCGGTGACACTGCAGTTTCTGCACGATATAGACCGGGACAAGTATCTGCTTATGGAGGTAAATCCTCGTCTTGGCGGTGGTGTGATATGCTCAATCTACGCCGGTGCCCCGATAGCTGATTACATATTGCAAGAGTCATTGGGAGTGCCGTTGACACCATGTACCGACTGGACTGATGACACTCTCATGACACGATATTGGAAGGAGGTGATTTTCTATGGCAAATGACAACAATCGAGTGATTATCATAGCCGAAGCCGGAGTTAATCACAACGGCTCGTTTGAACGCGCCAAGGAGATGATATATGCGGCAAAGAAGGCCGGGGCTGACTATGTGAAGTTCCAGACAGCCATACCCGAGTTGGTCATCTCAACTTACGCACCCAAAGCCGAGTATCAGAAGGATACAGACGGAGAGGAACGTTCGCAGCTCGAGATGTGCAAGGCCATACACCTCCCCCTCGAAGATTATGCCGCGCTGAAAGACTTGTGCGCCGAAGTCGGCATAGGATTCATGTCCACACCCTTCGACCTTGTGAGCATATCCTTGCTCAACACATTGGGGCAGGATTACATGAAAGTGCCGAGTGGCGAGATAACCAATCTGCCGTATCTGCGCAAGATAGCTGCCGGCAACACCCCGGTAATCCTCTCTACCGGCATGTCCACAATTGACGAGATAGCTGCTGCAATAGAGATTCTCACATCCAAGGGATTGACAAAAGATGATATCACGGTGCTTCACTGCAACACCGAGTATCCCACCCCGATGCAGGATGTCAATCTGCGAGCCATGCAGACTATCGCTCGCGAGTTGGGCGTCCGCGTCGGGTACTCCGACCATACCAAAGGGATAGAAGTGCCGATAGCCGCCGTGGCACTCGGAGCAAAAGTGATAGAAAAGCACTTCACATTATCGCGTCAATTGCCCGGACCCGACCATCGTGCATCTTTGGAACCGGATGAGCTGGCCGCCATGGTCAGTGCGATACGCAATATCGAGCAGGCACTCGGTGATGGGGTTAAGCGTGTAAGCGAGAGTGAGCGCAAAAACATGGTAGTGGCTCGCAAAAGCATTGTTGCCCTTCATCCCATAAAGAAGGGTGAGCTGTTTACCGAACAAAATATCACCGTAAAGCGTCCCGGCAACGGCGTGTCGCCCATGTTGTGGGATGAGGTTACCGGTACTCCCGCGCCTCGTGACTTTGCCGAGGATGAACCGATAGAAATAACCACCTGAAAACAAGCTCCAAATCAATTTGAGAATCTCGATAGCGACAACCACTCGAGCTGACTGGGGATTGCTTTCCCCGTTGGCCAAAGAGTTGACAGACAGAGGTGTAGATGTCAAAATCATCGCCTCCGGTATGCACTTTATGCCCTCAATGGGGTTGACATACAGAGAGATAGAGGCCGACGGATTTGAGATAGCTGAAGCCGTGCGTACAAGCGAGACGCCGGCAGAAGAGGCCGCCGAATGTGTCAGTGGTTTTGCATACGCATTGCGCCGAATGAAGCCCGACTGCATTGTCTGTCTCGGTGACCGCTTTGAGATGCTCGCCATCGCCCTGGCTGCATCTATGGAGCGTGTGCCGATAGTACATATTGCCGGCGGTGCCGTCTCCGAGGGCGCGTTTGATGACTCCTTCAGACATGCCATCACCAAGTTGGCAGCACTGCATCTGACCGAAACGCCCGAGTATCGCCGGAGGGTCATCAGCATGGGTGAAGACCCGCAACGGGTAATATGTACCGGCGCAATAGGTGTTTATAATATACTGAATATATGTCCGTTACCCAAAGAGGAACTTGAACGCTCCATCGACTTCAAATTCACTCCCGGCACATTGTTGTGCACAATGCACGCCGCCACTTTGGACCGACGTCCCGCAGAGCGACAATTGGCAGAGCTACTGCAAGCACTCAGCCGGCGACCGACTTTGCGAGTATTGTTCACACATCCCAATAATGATGTCAATCCGCAGCCGTTGATTGATATGCTCAACGAATTTGCATCTCAAAATCCTGACAATTACAAGGTTATACCCAGCCTTGGACGGCAGCGTTATATCTCCGTGCTGCATCATGTCGACGCGGTTATAGGCAACAGCTCCGGCGGCATAGTTGAGGTGCCGTCAATGCATATTCCGACACTCGACATCGGCATGCGTCAGCGTGGCCGCGCACGTGCTGCCTCCGTTATTCATGCCGATTGTGATACTCCCTCGATAGTAGCCGGACTTGACGCAATCCTCTCACCGGAAGTGCGCGAACTCGCCCGTACTGCTGATAACCCGTATTATCGCCCCGACACCCCCTCAATTATGGCGGATGCAATACTGGCTACAGACTTCGCACATATCCTGCCAAAAAAGTTTTTTGAACCATGAGCACACTGTATCTCATACCGGCCCGCGGCGGCTCTAAAGGCATCCCCAGCAAGAATATCAAACCTTTCTGCGGTAAACCCTTGATATGTCACTCTATAGACAATGCCTGGGTATTCTCTGATGATGAGCTGATATGTCTGTCTACTGACTCCGAGGAGATAAAAAAAGTAGCGGAAGATTATGGGCTGAAAGTCCCCTTCCTTCGTCCCGAGAGTCTGGCTACCGACACCGCCGGCAGTCGCGAGGTGATGCTACATGCGCTTGACTATTATCGCGAAAAGGGGTATGATATTGACCGATTGGTGTTGTTGCAGCCGACCTCGCCGTTGCGCACTGCAGATGATATAAAGGGTTGTCTGGACCTTTATAGTGACGATATTGATATGGTGGTGTCAGTCAAAGAGGCGGCTACAAACCCATACTACAATGCCTTTGAGGTAGACACTGACGGCTATCTGCACATCAGCAAAGGGGCGGGCACATACACACGTCGGCAAGACGCTCCGAAGGTGTGGGAATATAACGGCGCTGTCTATGTAATCAACCCGAAGTCGCTTGTAGAAAAGCCCATGGGGCTGTTTGCACGTCGAGTCATGTATCCGATGCCGGCAGACCGCTCGGTAGACCTCGATACGCCGACAGACTGGCTGATAGCAGAGGCTATTGCTCACAACCGGGAGTAAGCGTTATCGCCACCGGGTGTATCCTCACCTTGTAGGGCGTCAAGCCTTGTTTGCGCCCCGGCGGGGTGCGAAAGTAATAGAATGTGCGCGTGGCATCCCATGTAGGGATGAGCATGCGCGTGGTTTCGCCCGGCTCGATTTTTGTCTCACGTGTTTCCTCTCGCTTATGCAGCCGCGTGCCGGCTACTGACAGGTATTCAATCTCGAAGCGGACGAAGTAGATGGTATCCGCCGACAGCTCGTTAGTGATGAAAAAAGACTCCTGTGAGGCATTGTGCGGCTTGTCATAACCGAAAAATCTGACTGCCGTGACCGCATCATCCTCCGTCAAAATCAGCGCACTGTCAGTCGGCTCAAACACTTTTGCTTGCCTCTTGAGGGCTTTCTCGTCTACCTTGACACTATGCTGAGGACTTCTCGCGCCGACACATAATGCGATGATGACGAATAATATAAGGGGCAAGAGCTTTTTCATCATCATTTGGTTGAGAAGGCATATCGGAAGCCAAAGCTGAGAATCTCCTTGAGCATCCAGTGACGCCAGCGGTCGCTGACTATGTCAGAGGTGGTGTCATACCTCAAGTGCACATATATTTGAGTGGAGAGGAAGCGATTGATTGTGAAGTTGAAAGTATTCTCCCAGTCCCCCTGAAAGTCGGAGTAGTCTGTAAACAAGAATAGTCTGGAGCGCCATGACACATTGGTGAACAGCTCCCAATTGACCGTCACTTCGGCACTGCTACCCCATTGGCTGTTGGTGATATGGCCGGCACTGATGCCGAATTGTCCGGGGTCAACGGCATGGTCGATACAAGTCTTCAGATTGTATGACAGAGGGGCCAATGATACATTCAGCTTCAGCCGCTTCTTGAGTGTCGTGGTGGAGTAGGTCATACCCACACCCACGTTCAACTCACCGGGTGAGAGAAAGGCCGCCTTGCGTATGCGCGAGTTCTCACCGTACACATTCAGTATTTGTGTCTTGAATTGCGTGGTCAGACTATAGAACCACTGATGCTTGGCTCGTATACCAAACTTCATGTTGTATTGCAGCAAATCCTCGGACACCGAATAATTGTGTATGGAGTCTTGCGGCGTGGAGTTCAGACCGAGCTTATATGACAATGTGCTCTCAAAAAGGATTGAGGGATGATAAACCTCATTGAGCCGAACATCCCACAAGAGATTTATGAGTAGCGACAGGTTGTTGTTACCTCCTTGATACCAGTTGGGCGACAAATATGCTTGTGAGAATTGCAAGACGGCATCTGCCTTGTGCAGCCAGTTGGTACGACGTACATTCTCGATAGCCGTGGGCTGAAAGCTCACCGGCTCCTCCATAGGTATGTCGGCTATGAGGAAGTCGTCCGCACTCTCTTGCGACTGCAGCAATTTGGGCGGTTCGGGCAGTGTCCATGACAGATATTGCACCTTCTCGGGATGTCGTATCAGATATTGCTCTACTATCTCACCGGCTATGGCATCAGCACGCGAGGGGGTAAACTGTGTTATCGGCTGTCGCGGATAGCCATATGGTGACAGAGAAACAGGGGCGGGGACAAATCGTGTCGCCTCGGGCACTCTATATGGGCGCACCATGAGCGGCATCTGAGATATCGGTATGTTGAGAGAGTCGGACTGTATGTGCGACAAGCTGAACAACAGCTCTTGGATGCCACGCGGTTCGTGGAGAGTGGCTGCGCCCTCTCCACGAACCGTGTCGCTGTCTACAGGTCGTGCGTACGCGCTGACGGCACATACGATTGAGATTAGTATCAGATATAGTCTGCAACGAGTCATAAACGGCTGCTTAGCGCAATATTTCGTCATATTCCGGCCCCTCGATGATACGTACGGCCTCAACGAATATCGGATCCATGGGGTTATATATCTTGTCATACGTCTGCGACTCGTATATGTCGCGGCCTATAAGCCCCTTAATCATGGTTATGAGCATTTGCTTCGAACGGTCATATTCCTCTTGATTAAATGTCACCCCGGCCTCCTCACCGCGCTTGATGATGTCAGAGAGCATCGCATCCGACACATTAAATCCGGCGATGTATTGGTCATCCGTCTTATACTGCTTCTTGAGCTCCTTGCGGTGGGTGTCAACATAGTTTACCACATATTGCAGTATGACATTTTTTGCACTCAAGTCGCGCAGATACTTCGTGTTGGGCATAGTGTCGAGCGGCACGAATACATCAGGCGTGATACCACCGCCGCCATACATCTTGCGCCCCGAATTCAGGGTATAAGTGGCTTTCGACTCGTCAAACTTGATAGAGTCGCGATGCATGAGTTCGCCGTTGTCAAAGCGATTGGCCAGGTCTTTGCGATAGGCTTCGGAGTCGCCCTTGTCATACGGGCGCTGGATATCTCTGCCGGTGGGGGTATAGTAGTGAGCCACGGTGAGGCGCATCATGGAGCCGTCCGGGAAGGGTATGGGGCGTTGCACCAACCCCTTGCCGAATGTGCGGCGACCCACTATGACACCGCGGTCGTAGTCCTGAATGGCACCGGACGTAATCTCCG
>N._stephensi_709_foregut__coassemble_849_pt1 | contig 10128 bp, 10 predicted proteins | sample N__stephensi_709_foregut__metabat2_high_PE_009 | metagenome-assembled genome bin N | reverse complement strand
CCACTTCTGGAGGTGATTTGTCCGTAAGTATTTGAATTCGCCTGTAATAGGCTGCAATTCATAGTCAAACTATCAAAATATGAGTGGCTTACATCATGCCGCCCATGCCTCCCATACCGGGGTTAGGCATTGCTGGAGCGGGATTCTCTTCTTTCTTGTCGGCAATGACACATTCTGTAGTAAGGAACATGCCGGCTATTGATGCGGCATTCTCCAATGCCACACGTGTCACCTTGGCCGGGTCTATCACGCCGGTAGAGAAGAAGTTCTCAAACTCATCGGTACGAGCGTTGTAGCCATAGTCGCCGGTGCCCTCCTTCACTTTCTGAACGATTACGGCACCCTCAACGCCGGCATTCTCAACAATCTGACGCAGAGGCTCCTCGATGGCACGACGTATGATAGCTATACCTGTAGTCTCATCAGCGTTTTCACCCTTAAGGTCGGAGAGTGCGGGCAGACAACGAATATATGCTGTACCGCCACCGGGCACGATACCCTCTTCTACGGCGGCGCGAGTAGCTGACAATGCGTCATCCACACGATCTTTCTTCTCTTTCATCTCCACCTCTGACGGTGCACCGATATACAGAACGGCAACTCCGCCGGCCAACTTGGCAAGACGCTCTGTGAGCTTCTCCTTGTCATAGTCTGATGTGGTGTTGGCTATTTGCACCTTAATCTGAGCTACACGATCTGCGATAGCTTGCTTGTCACCGGCACCATTGATGATAGTGGTGTTGTCCTTATTGACAGTCACCTTCTCTGCTGTGCCCAAGTCATTGATTGTAGCTTGATCCAGACGCATACCCTTGGTCTCGGAGATGACATTACCACCGGTGAGGATGGCGATATCTTCAAGCATCTCTTTACGACGATCACCGAAGCCGGGAGCTTTCACGGCGCAAATCTTCAGTGAGCCGCGAAGACGGTTCACAACCAAAGTTGCAAGTGCTTCATTATCTGCATCTTCGGCGATAATGAGCAAGCCGCGACCGGACTGTGCCGTTGCTTCCAATATGGGGAGAATATCTTTGAGGTTTGACACCTTCTTGTCATAGATCAGGATATAGGGGCTATCCATCTCACACTCCATCTTTTCGGTGTTAGTGACGAAATAGGGTGAGATGTATCCGCGGTCAAACTGCATACCTTCCACTACATCAACGGTAGTATCGGTGCCTTTGGCTTCTTCTACAGTGATAACACCCTCTTTCTTAACCTTCTTCATAGCCTCTGCTATGAGACGGCCTATCTCCTCATCATTGTTGGCAGAGACACGAGCCACATTCTCTATCTTGTCGAAGTCATCGCCCACCTCTTGGCTTTGAGCTTTGATGCCCTCGACTACCTTGCTTACAGCCTTGTCGATACCACGCTTCAGATCCTTGGGATTGGCACCGGCAGCTACGTTGCGCAGACCTTCGCGTACTATAGCCTGAGCCAGTACGGTAGCGGTAGTGGTGCCGTCGCCGGCCTGATCACCGGTCTTTGAGGCTACCTCTTTCACAAGCTGAGCACCCATATTCTCAAACGGGTTCTCAAGCTCTATTTCGCGTGCTACCGTCACACCATCCTTGGTGATGTGGGGTGCACCGAATTTCTTCTCTATAATGACATTGCGGCCTTTAGGACCGAGTGTTACTTTTACTGCATCTGCCAGTGCGTCAACACCGACTTTAAGCTCTTCGCGAGCTTTGATATTGAATTTTATCTCTTTTGCCATGATTACTGATGATTATTTGATGATAGCGAGTACATCGCTTTGACGCATGATAAGATACTTCTTTCCCTCAAATTCAATTTCCGTGCCGGCATATTTGCCATACAACACGGTATCGCCCTCTTTGAGCAACATGGGCTCATCTTTTGTGCCGTCACCGGCAGCCACTACTGTACCTTTCAGGGGTTTCTCTTTTGCTGAGTCGGGGATGATGATACCTCCGACTGTAACTTCTTCTGCAGCCGCAGCCTCTATCAGCACACGATCTGCAAGGGGTTTAATATTCATAACTTTTATAGTTTTTGATATTTTGTTTGTTCTACGTAGTGAAGTTATTTCAGCTATGGTTATACACCTTTCGTGCCAAAATTCGTAAAGTAAACGCTGCAGATACCCTTAAAGTTCTATAAAATATCTTGATTTGTTGTCTATTAGTAGAAAAATCAGTATCTTTGAGCCGATGAATCTATTTAGCAGAGCCATTTTATGTGGCATATATATGTCAGTTTTTACTGCCACGATGGCAGAAACCGGCCCGCAAAGCGTGTCCGACCCTGTATTGCGTGTGCCTCGCGTAAGCCGACAACGCTCACTCCCTCCCCGCAGATTGCAGTTGTTCAATGACATCAGCCGGCAGTCCATGGCTGTTGATGAGGCACATTGCGGCATGACAATATCCGATGAGGTGATACCTTTCACCGGCAAAGGTGTGGTGATTGGCATTATAGATTGTGGCATCGACCCTCGACACCCGGCTTTCTTTGACCCCAAAACCGGTGACAGCCGTGTCGGCCTGTATGTCACGACATCTTCTGCTGCAGAGAACAATTCCGGAAGTCTGCAATATGTAGCCTGCCAACCCATGACGGACGGGCTGCCGGAGGCGTTCGGTATTGATGAGTCGGCTGACGGACACGGCACACACACATCAGCTACTGCCGGTGGCTCTGATACCGGTGTGCCTTACTATGGCATGGCACCGGATGCAACTTTTGTCATGACAAGTGTCGGCGAATATATATATGAAGATGAGGTTGAGTTCGGCATAACCAACGCTCTTGACTACGCACGCGACCATGATATGCCATGTGTTGCATCTTTGTCGCTCGGATCATGCGCCGGTATGCACGACGGCTCCGGCACTATGACTGACTTGCTCGCTGACGAATTGGACTCTTCCGGAGCGATAGTATGCTTTGCCGCCGGTAACGATGGCCTTAATCGTGTCTCTCTGTACAGGGACTTTGACTCAGACCCCGGCCCACTGAAAACCGCTTTCGGCTTGGGTAATTGGGGCGGAACAATCTCCGGCGTAAGTTGCTTCTTTGTCACTGAGCAAGAGGATATTCAGATTGCTTTCTCCTTAATCCGCACTGCTCCCGGCAAGGCTGAAGAAGTGGCCGTGTCGCCATTCTACAGCTTGAATGATATACCTGTCGGAGGTATCGATCTCACCTCTGCTGTGCCCGGTTTTGACTTGCACACTGACCCGGAACAGTCATATATCGGCTTGCAGCGCCGCGCCGGTTATGGTCGCAACATAGGGATTGAAATATATGCATCAACCATTTGGCTGCAAGAAGACAACAGCTACACCCTTGGCGTCATCATCGACTCTCCCGGGGGTGGAATGGTTCGAGGATACGCCGACTTCAGTTCTCTGTTCTGCTCATACGGGTTGACCGGTTATATGCAAGGCTCAGCTGCCCAGTCCATTTCCGACTATTGTGCATCACCTTACGTCATCTCGGTAGGCGGCACTGTGGAGCGTTCGTGTTATACCGACATTGATGGCAGGCAAGTGTTCAGTGACACTGACAGCTTCGGCCAAATCCACTCCACCGGCATAACCTCCTCCTACGGCACAATACCGGAAAAATTGCCGCACACCATGGGCTCAAGCATTGACGTAATATCCGCCATACCCGCCTATAGTAATTTGCCGAAAGTCACATCAGTGACATATAATGATGATACATGGTATTATGCGGCCAATTCAGGCACTTCCATGGCCACTCCGGCAGTCGCCGGTGTCATTGCTCTGTGGCTGCAAGCTGACCCTTCACTCACCCGTCAAGACATTTTGGACATCCTGGAATTCACACATACTGACAATTACGCTACTGAACGCTCACAATTCGGTATCCCGGATGCATACAAGGGGCTTAAATACATTATCGAAAAATCATCTGTCGATAAAATCTTTTACCCGGGGTATCAAAGCCGGAATCCGACGCAACTTATGATTAAATACTTGGACAACAATACAATAGAATGTGTCATCCCTTTCCCGACAGAAGGTGGCTCGTATGCATTATACTCCATAGACGGCCACTTGTTGGTCACTGACACGTTCGTCTCTCCGACATTTACACTCAGCTTGCCCGGGTACAATGGAATTGCAATCCTCAAAGCCACAACGCCTCAAGGCTGCGCCACTCAAAAAATAATGCTCCCGTAAAGGAACTCTCGATAAGCCTTATTTGTTATACTGAAAGATAACAAAACTTATTACGATGATACGTTTAAACGTTTTTATGACAGTTAGCGAACGCAACCATGCCGAAGTACGCATGATTGCCGACCAACTCACAGAATTATCACTCAAAGATAAAGGATGTAAAGGCTATGACTTCTTCCAGAGCATCAGTCGACCGGACGTGATGATGATATGCGAGACATGGGAAGACCATACCGCACTTGAGGCTCATCAGCAGACCGAGCACTTCAGACACCTTGTGCCACTGTTACACAGTCTGTGCGAAACCAAAACCGAAATCTTCGAATAGCCTCAAAATCAGCATCGCCTTCAGTGGCTACCTTAACCTATATTATTCATACCAACTCCGTAGCGAGAAGCCTAAGTGTGTGTAAATCATAGTCGGCGCAGCAAGGCGCACCGCAGGATGTAGTAAATCCTACATTCAAGAAGCGCATTGCGAGTACGGCTATGCGTTGCACGCAATCAGGCTTCGCAGTAGGAGTTGGTATGAATAATATAGGTTAAAAATACCCCGCGAAGACAAACGTCATTACATGAGAGCCTTCGTGGGGTGCTCATTTTTTGTCGGTCAGAACAAACTGCCGATTTGATATATCAGGAGCGCGGCAAGATATGCCACACCGGTGTTGTACAACATCGTGAACCAGGCATACTTCCATGTGCCCGTCTCACGCGCCACGGCCGCAACTGTTGCTATACACGGGAAGTACAGCAGCACAAATACCAAAAATGCAAATGCTGACAAAGGTGTGAAAGGTGCTTTGCCGGTTATAGGTGACGGCGTACTCAACTTTTCAGCCAACCCGGTCTCATCATCATCCGTACCGGTATACAATACACCCATGGTGCTGACAACTATTTCCTTAGCCGATGAGCCGGCCATTAGTGCCACTGTTGCACGCCAATCCATACCTAAAGGCCGCATTACAGGTTCTACGGCGTGTCCCACATAACCCAATATGGAATGTGATTGCTGATACTGCTGCAACAGCGCATCTTCATTCTCGGCTGTCATGTCGGCAGCAGCCTCCGTTTGCATAAATGCCTTGTCGGACAACATATCTTCCTTATCCGCTTGCGGAAAATATGACAATGCCCATATGATTATCGCTCCGACAAGGATGATACCTCCCATCTTGCGCAAATATTGTTGTGCCTTATCCCACATGCCGACCAGAGTGGAACGCATTGTCGGTATGCGATACGGCGGCAGCTCCATGACAAAAGGCGTTTCGTCTGCCTTAAACCAAAATTTACGCAACATCTTGGCTGTCAGTATACCTACAAGAATACCTATAATGTAAAGGATGAAGAATACCAAAGCAGCATTTTCGGGGAAGAAGATGCCACACAGAAGCACATATATAGGTATTCTGGCCGAACAGCTCATGAAAGGTGTGATAAGTATGGTGATAAGACGTGATGAGCGGCTCTCTATAACACGTGTACCCATGATTGCCGGCACATTACAACCAAACCCCATAAGCAAAGGTATAAATGACTTGCCGTGCAACCCTATATGATGCATCAACTTATCCATGATAAAGGCCACTCGCGCCATATACCCGGACGCCTCCATAAACGATATAAAGGCATACAATATAAGTATTTGAGGCAAGAAAACTATAACACTGCCCACTCCTCCGATAATACCATCTATGATAAGTGACTTAAGCGGACCGGGGCTCATGCCTCCCTCTATAAGGTCGCCCAATGCTTCTACCCCGGACTCTATCCAATCCATCGGGTATTGACCTATGGTGAATGTGCACCAAAACATAAACCACATGACCAACAAAAATATCGGGAAGCCGAACAACTTGTTGGTCACAAAAGCATCTATGATTGACGTTGACCGATGCTCTCGCTTGAGGTCTTGAACAAGTGTCTCGCCCAGCGCGCCGGCTATAAAGCCATACTTCTCGGATGCAATTGCTGCCTGCGGGTCCTCGCCGAGTGTCTTATGCAGTTTGTCATACTCTTGATTACGTAAGGTGAGCAACTCTGAACCCATGTCACTTCTCCCCACAATAGTCTCCATCTCCGGGTCATGCTCGAGCAATTTGATGGCAATGTATCGCGGTGAGAAATTCGGTGGAAGAGTACTATCCTCCTTGACTACCTCCTTGATTGCAGTGACACTCTTCTCGATATCCGGGTCGAGATTGACATGTATATGACGAGTGTCGGGATTGCGCATCTCATAAACATCGATGACAGTATCCAGCAAGTTGGTCAGACCGCGGCGTGCAGATGCCACAGTAGGCACCATCGGCACACCCAGCAGCTTGCCGAGCTGCTCATAGTCAAGTACTGCCATTGACTTTTCCAACTCGTCATACATATTGAGCGCAACAACCATGGAGCGGTTCATATCGATAAGCTCCGTAGTGAGATACATATTACGCTCAAGATTGGACGCCACAACCACATTCACAATGATGTCAGGCGGTGTGGTACGCATATACTCCATCACATACTTCTCCTCCGGACTGTAAGCCGACAGAGAATATGTGCCGGGCAAGTCAGCAATATTCAGCCGATAACCCTTGTAGTTGACATAGCCATACTTGGCGTCAACAGTGACACCGGCATAATTGCCCACATGTTCATGAGCGCCAACCAAAGCATTGAATAAGGATGTCTTGCCACAATTAGGATTACCCACCAAAGCCACATTTATCACCTTGTCATGGCGAATGTGGTCGACCGTCTTTTCGCTCTGTGTCACACCATGGTGATTAACTTTCGGTGAAGAATGATGCTTCCAGTCAGGCACGCTGACACACTCTACAAGACTCGCTTCGGACCGACGCAGACTCACCTCATAATCCATGAGGGCGAACTTAATAGGGTCTTGCAGCGGTGCCGTCAACAATGACTTGACCTCGCGACCACGGACAAACCCCATTTCCATGACACGCTTGCGAAACGCACCATGGCCCAATATCTTAGTGATGACGGCACTTTCGCCCGTCTTCAATTCAGCCAAATTCATACTGCAAAATTACAAAAAATCAATCAATCCCCCCAACCCCCTCACTCAATATACCCTCAATAGGCCAAAACACTCGTCCTTCACTCCACAACCCCATGATAACCCTCCCGGCATTACCCAAATACATACCCCCGACAGGGTATCTATCCTTACCCCCTTCCTGCTTACGATTTGTCTTTGTCCCGCAAATTACTACATCCCGCGGCGCGCCTTGCTGCGCCGACTATGATTTACACAAACTTAGGCTTCTCGCTACGGAGTTGATATGAATAATATAGGCTATAACAAGGCCAATATCGCAAAGGTCGAAGCCGAAATTGAGTGCATAAAACAATTGATTGAAAGTCAAACTGATCTACCCAAGAATAAGGCCCGGCTACAGAAAATGCTCGATGTGAATTATCCCAATCTCCTTGCATGCTATCGCAAAAAACTCGAGAAAGATGAAGCCAAACTAACCGCCTTATTGATAAAACGCGAGAAAGGAAGAAACCGCCGGACCATCGGCGTTTGTGTTTTCGCTATCCTCATCTCACTTTTTATCTTTTGGATGATTTACTGCTAACCTCTTGTTTTACTGCTAAACATCCCGGTTTATAGCCCATGATAGTAAAGGTATATATCTTCTTCATTGTCGTAGTACCAGTCCTCCCATGAGTCATAGCCGTCCTCCTCCCATTCGGGAGGTGTGTTGCGTATGGCGTTCAGACGCTTTTGGGTCAATGGGCCATGGCCGGTAGAGGGGAGTCGGCAATCATTCTCGATACCTTCGCGGTTATATACGCCAATATGCTTTCCGTCTTCGTAGTAGTCAAGCGTGCCCCACACATTATCTTCCGTAAAGCTGCAACGGACATTTTCAGGGCTGGTATATACCCCTTTGTTATCAGTCAAATCACGATAATAGGTGGTTGAAAATTCTATCGCCTTTTCAAACTTTCGTGTTGTCGGATTGAATCGTTGTATGAAATGGTGTTCTTTATCGCCATACTCCAACGTATATTTCATTATCCAGTTGTCGTTATCCATTCGCCAGAGATAGACCCATGAATATTCCGGCACCTTTGACCTGACCAATTCGTGCACATCGGCTATTGAATAGGACGGCATGTTGGCAATCTTGATGGAGTCTTCGATTGCTCTTTGCCTTTGACGCTCAATTTCAGCTAAACGCTCACGTTCGGCTTGTTCTGCCGCTAATCGGCGATTGTTGGCTTCTGTCAGTTTCTGCTCTTCAATCCGTTGTTGTTCTCGAACATCAGCGAGGTGCTTGAAGCATAGACCAATGCACAGAATGACAACACAACTTATCGCTACTGCAATAATCCGCAATTTTCTCGAATAGCGTCTAAACCTGTCGAGATTACCATATTTCGGTGAGCTATCAGACATCTTACTGCAAAATTACAAATTTTTCCCGAAATAACCTATTCTAATTGCTGCTGATAACCTGTTCCGGGTGCCGCTGCCTCCCCAAAAATCAACGACGATTATAGTTGGATAAGTCAACTATAATCGTCGTTGTATGCTTGAACAAGTGTGTCATATATGTGCCGATATGTCGTGCGAAATAAAGATGTCGCCATCTTCATGTCATGCTGCCATCTTGAAGCCACCATGACATCCTAATGTCATGCTGCCATCTTGAAGCCACCTTGACATCTTGAAGCCACCTTGACATCTTGAAGCCACCTTGACATCTTGAAGTCACTTTGATTTCTTGATGTCATGCTGACATATCGTGCATTATTGTTTCAGCTCTTATCGCTGAGTGGTCGGTAGATATCTTACTTGAGGGCGTCCTTCACAGCATCGTTGTGTACCATCTCCTCTTTGAAGATGTATGCACCGGTTTTGGGTGAACGCTCCATCTTGATGACTTTGCTATATGTACGGCCTTCACCTTTCTGAAGTGAGGCCACGGTTTTTTTAGCCATAGTTGTATATATTTTGTCAGGAGTCAGAGGATATGTCTCGCAATGTTGTCAGACTCTTGTTGCGTGCTGTTGTCAGAGTCTTGCCCGCACATATCCCTCCAAGCTGAGTCCTGAGGTTTAATACCTTATTACTTAATCTCTTTGTGAATAGTATATTTTTTCAGGATGGGGTTGTACTTTTTCAACTCCAGACGCTCGGTAGTATTCTTGCGGTTCTTTGTGGTGATGTAGCGAGATGTACCGGGCATACCGCTGTTTTTGTGTTCAGTGCATTCGAGTATAACCTGCACTCTGTTGCCTTTAGCTTTCTTTGCCATAGTGATATATCTTGCTTAATTAGAGTGAAAGAACTTTGATATCTTTGAAATCGAGGTAACCCTTCTTCTCAGCCTCTTTGAGGGCGTTGTCCAAGCCCATCTTGTTGATGGTACGCAGGCCGCGTGCTGATACTGTAAGGAGAATCCACAAGTCTTGCTCCACCCAGTAGAACTTCTTGGTGAAGAGGTTAACGTTGAATTTGCGTTTTGTGCGACGTTTTGAGTGGGAAACATTGTTACCCGTCATCGGTTTCTTGCCTGTAATCTGACAAATTTTTGACATGGCTGTTGGTTGTTGCTAATTCTTAATTAAACTTTTTCGCTTCCGGGCCGCCATCTCAGTTCTCATATCATCGCTAAGTGCATCATTCTCAGCGATTTTAAAGGATGTGCCACAAAAACTGTGCAAAATTACCACTTTTTTTTGATTTGACAAAGACTTATCCAAAAAATATTTCCGAAAAATTGCGCATATAGTTCAGCGCGTATAGTTTGCGTATAGTTTGTGTGATGGGTTTGAAATTGTCGATTACTTTTTGCTTAGACTATAAACGAGGGTGTATCATAAATCGATTTTAGTGAAATTTACATTTACAACACACTGATAATCAGTAGTGTTATTTTGCGATTTCATCGTATTTTCGATTTAT
>N._stephensi_709_foregut__coassemble_846_pt1 | contig 10155 bp, 8 predicted proteins | sample N__stephensi_709_foregut__metabat2_high_PE_009 | metagenome-assembled genome bin N | reverse complement strand
TAAAAATCGCCTGAAATTTAACCTCAAAATCATGCCAAATCAATTTATAGAACCCTCCATATGCGCAAACGTGGTGCAAGATATTTGATGCAATGGACAGTGGCTGTGGTATGCTTCTGTCTGATGATGGGGCTGTGGGCTTGTTCGACCAACAAGAACACGGCTTCGTCGCGCAATTGGCAAGCTTTCACAACGCGCTACAATGTCTTCTTCAACGGCTCGGAGCACTACAAAGAGCAGCTGAAGGCGATGGAGAAAGAGTATCAGGACGACTACACTCGCCGTGTGCCGATGCACCCGGCAGAGGCTCGCTCCGACAACAAGATGCCGCAACCCACCGGCGACTTCAAGCGTACAATAGAGAAGATGCAGAAGGCTATACAGCTGCACTCCATCACCAAGAAGCCGAAGAAGCGCAACTCCACCCCCAAGGACAAGGCTTTTCGCGCTCGCGAAGAGTTTAACCCCTTCTTGCACAACGCATGGCTCATGATGGGACGTGCTCAATACTTCAACGGCGACTTCCTCGGCGCTGCTTCCACTTTTTATTACATCTCCAAGCACTTCAAGTGGCTGCCGGAGGTGGTGGACGAGGCCAAGCTGTGGCAAGCACGCTCTTATCTGGCAATGGACTGGCTGTATGAGGCGGAAAACATCCTGACGCACATACACCGCGACAAGCTGACTACCAAGAGTTTGCAGCAAGAGTATGACTTCGATATGGCCGACTGGTATGTACGCTCCGGCAAGGGTGAGGAGGCAGTGCCTTTCCTCACTCGCGCTGCTCAAGCGGCTTCCGGCTCACAGAAGAATCGCCTGTACTTCCTGTTAGGACAAGTGCAACGCGACCTTGGCAACAAACAGCAAGCATATCAGGCCTTTGCGAAAGCCGGTGCCGGCGCATCGACCGATTATCGCACCAAATTCAACGCTCGAATAGCACAGAGCGAAGTCTTCACCGGCACCAACATCAAGGGGGAGGTACGCGCTCTCAAAGGTATGGCACGCTATCAACGTAACCGAGAGTATCTCGACCAGATATATTACGCTATCGGCAATCTGTACATGTCGCGTCGCGACACCACAGAGGCCGAAAAGAGCTATGCCGAAGCTATCGAAAAGTCTGTTAACGGCGGTATCAACAAGGCACTGCCGCAGTTGGCTCTCGGAGCCATCTACTTCAGCAAGCATGACTACGTGAAGGCGCAGCCCTTGTACTCGGAAGCTGTCCCCTCGCTGTCAGAGACTTATCCCGGATATAAGGAGATAAAAAAGAGGAGTGACGTGCTCGATGAGTTGGCCACATACAGCGGTAATGTACAACTGCAAGACTCACTGCTCACCCTCTCCAATATGAGCGAGGAGGAGCAGATGAAGGTGTGCCAACGCCTTGCCGATGAGTATGTCAAGAAGCAAAAGGAGGAAGCTGAGGAGGCGCGTCGTCAAGAAGCTCTCGCCGAGGCTAATGCCCTGGGCAATGCTGCCGCTGCCGGCAAGGACAACACCACGCAGTTCAGCATGAACACCGACAAGTCATGGTACTTCTACAACACCCAGACCAAGAATGCCGGAAAAACCGAATTCCAACGCCGCTGGGGTGCTCGCAAGAACGAGGATGACTGGCGTCGCCGCAACAAGAACTCTTTCTCCTTTGAGGACACATCAGACGATGATGAGTCGACTGAAAGCAGTGAGGCTGCCCCCAATGACTCTATTTCGCCCGAGGAGCAAAAAAAGTTGGATGCACAGAATGACCCCGGCAAGCCCGAATATTACCTCAAAGACATACCCAAAACTGACCAAGAGAAGATCACCGCCAATGACATCATACAGGAGGGATTGTACAACATCGGCTTGATACTCAAGGACAAACTGGAAGACTTTGCCGAAGCACGCCGCACCTTTGAGGAGCTGGACAGCCGTTACCCGGACAATGTGTATCGTCTTGACGCTTACTACAATATGTATCTGATGGATGTGCGGCAAGACCGCACGGCTCAGGCCGAGGTGTATCGTCAAAAGATAATCAACGACTTCCCGGACAGCCCGTATGGCCAAGCCATGAAGGACCCGAACTACTTTGACAATCTTCGCCGCATGGACAAGGTGCAAGAGCAGATGTATGAGGAGGCTTATCAGGCCTATCTTGACAACAATAACGCCCGTGTACACGCTCTCACAGCCGAGATGGAACAAGACTATCCCCTATCGAAAGTTTTGCCTAAATTCGTCTTTATCGACGCCCTGTCGTATGTCACAGACAAGGATAACGAGAAGTTCAAGGAGCGCCTTACCGAGTTGCTGCAGAAGTGGCCGGACACCGATATGACTTCCATGGCATCCGAAATGCTCGGATACCTCAAATCCGGCCGCACGCTCAACTCCGGCGGCGGCAACACGCGCGGCATGTTGTGGGAGACGCGTCTGACATCCGACTCGGTAGCCGGGACATTGCCCGACGGCACACCGGCCAATTTTGACCTTGACCCGAACAAGCCGCAGCTGTTGGTACTCGCTTTCCCGCTCGACTCGGTGAGCCCCAATCGGTTGTTGTTCGATGTGGCTCGACACAACTTCTCCACCTTCACGGTTAAGGACTTCGACTTGGAGCAGATGAATTTCGGCAACGTCGGTCTGCTGATAATCAAGGGATTTGCCAACATGAAAGAGCTGGAGCATTACCGCACGGTGTTGGCGCGTGATGACAACTTCTCACTGCCGGAAGCAGTGCGACCCATTATGATCAGTGCGGCCAACTTTGACCTGCTGTTGCGCGAGGGACGCTCCTTTGAAGAATACTTCCGCTACGAAGAAGAAGCCGTGATACGCGAAAAGGAAAAGCTCGAGAATCCCGACCCTGAAGACACGGATGACTCCGAAGTGTCCGATGAGTCCGAAACAGAGTCAGACGAGACCGAAGCAGAACCGGATACCCTCAACGAGTCCGATGAATCCCCCGAGGAAAACCCGGAACCCACCGAGCAACCGACCGAAGCCCCTGCTGAAGAGTCTGTTGAAGAGTCTGTTGAAGAGTCTATTGAAGAGTCTATTGAAAAGTCTATTGAAGAGTCTGCCGAAGAGTCTGCCGAAGAATAGCTATGGAATATCGCAAATATGACATAAGCGGAGAGCAAGTGGAGATACCGGTACCGCACAGCTATGCTGACTGCGCGCAGCTCATACGTTCCGACTCATATCGTCATAACGGACGACACGACTCCTTATGGCGCATAGTTTTCGGCTCATTTACACGCATAAGCATGGGGTTCTCATTGTGGTTCAGACTCGCACAACATCGGCGAGGATGGTTTTATCCCATCGCCAAGATGATGCTCAAGCGATACAAGCGCGGCTACGGGCTGTTCATACCCCCAAAGACAATTATCGGCTACGGCATGTATATACAACACTGCCAGGGGCTGATAATCAACCCTTCAGCTATCATAGGCAATAACGTCAATTTCGGCCAATTCACCACTGTGGGAGCAGCCGTGGGAGAGGCGGCGCGAATAGGCAACAACGTTTATGTCGGTCCCTCGGTGAGCATTGTCGAAGATGTGCAGATAGGTAGCGGCGCGAGTATCGGTGCCGGCGCAGTGGTGGTTAAAGATGTCCCCCCGGGAGTGACCGTCGGAGGTGTCCCGGCCAAACCTCTCAATGCTTCTCACCCGTCGTTGATACATCATCCATGGCCGTTGCCAACAGACAAACCTTGATAAAAGTCTATTTATGAAAGATAAGGCATTGCGTATACTCAATTGGTTGTTTAAGTGGGACACGGGCACATACATATCTGCCGGCGCCATATTTGTGACATTCATGGCGTTCAATGTGATGTGGTGCATGTGGACCACATTCACCCCTTTCTCGCACTTTCCGCTGTACATAAGCACCATATTGTTCAGCTTGATATTGACCTTGCCCTACGCTATGTGGCGATGCAAATATGTGCAACTGCTGATACTTGCGGGGTTGCAACTGCTTTTACTCGCCAATCTGATGTATGCTCGCACATACTTCAATATCATACCCCTGACGAGCTATACCAATGCCGGCAATCTGGCCGACTTCATGCCGAGCGTATGGGCCTCATTGCGATGGAGCGACTTGGTGTTCCCTCTCATTCTCGCACTGACTGTTTGGCTCATGGTGCGGTATAAGAAGCAACTCTCGGCCAAGAAGACCAACCGCGCCGCTTATCTGACCATATTGGCTATTCCGCTGCTAATCACCATAATAGTCTTCCCCACGCCGTCACGCTTCAAAGCGCGGTATGACAAGCTCGGCAATAATGCCTACACCTACCGCAGCGGCCCGGCTATGTATACCGTCTTCGGCAGCCTCATATACAATGCGCTCAGCGAGATGGAGCAGCTCACGCCGGAGCAGAAGAGAGATTCTGCCGCATATCTGGCCGCCATACCGCGTATAGAGAGTCTGCCGGACAGTGTGACAGCTCCGCAGAATTTGGTGTTCATCTTCTGTGAGTCACTGGAGAGCTGGGTTATAGATATGGTGTACGATGGTCAGGAGGTAACGCCCAACCTCAATGCCATGCTTCGCAATGACAGCACATTCTATGCCCCGCATGTTGTGTCGCAAGCACGCGACGGCCGCTCGATAGACGGGCAGCTGCTATGCCTCACCGGGTTGCTTCCACTGACACAAGGCACATACTCCGTCCGCTATCCGGACACATATTATCCCTCTATACATAAGGCACTTAAGCAGCAACATGGCTCACGTGCCGTATTGCTCACCGGCGACAAAGAATATGTGTGGAATCAGGCGCAAATAGGACGCAACTTCGGTCTGGACACCATAGTGTCGTTCTATGACTTCAAAGTCGAAGAGAGCTACACGGGGCGCGAACATATCGGTGACCGCGCTCTGATGAGGCAGTGTGTCGACAAAATCAAAAAGGGGGACTTGTGGAGGCCCGGCGAGCCTTTCTATCTGCAAATGGTGACATATTCCGGCCACTCGCCATTCCACCTGCCGGACAGCGAGAAGAAGCTGAAAATCGGCTCTGACATACCCATGGTAATGGCCGACTATATGCAGATAGCTCATTATACAGACGAGGCTCTCGGCATCATGATTGACTACTTGCGCACACGCCCCGACCGGGCAAACACCATGGTCATCATCACCGGCGACCATGAGGGATTGGCCGATAACCGAAGTGTAATACGCGCCACGGACATGGGGCGTAAATATGTCAGCGAGGAGCAGTTTGTGCCGTTCATCGTGCTGAATGCGCCGGTGACGGGCAAGACAGATAAGGTGATGGGGCAGATAGACATCTTCCCGAGCATGATATACCTGCTTGGACTGAACGACTACTCATGGACCGGCTTGGGGAGGAGCATCTTCAGCAAAAATCATCCGGGAGCGGCCATATCGACTTTGGGTCAACATGTTACCGGTCCCGGATCAGAATTAAGTAAGGCGCAGTGGCAAACTATCATCGATGCTCAGCGCCATTCAGACCGTATCATCCGATATGACTTGCTGCGCCCCGCGCGATAGCCGGAAAATGCCTGTGTTTATAGGTTGACACGAGTTTATTTCTCGCGCATGAAGATGGCGATGGGTGTGCCGTGGAAGTCCCAATGCTCGCGTATCTTGTTCTCCAAGAAGCGTCGATACGGCTCCTTGACCCATTGAGGCAGGTTGCAGAAGAAGACGAATGTCGGTATCACTGCATCCTTGAGCATGGTGACATACTTGATTTTCACAAACTTACCCTTGTTTGACGGCGGCGGCGTCTGCTGTATTATATCGAGCATATAGGTGTTGAGCTGCGAGGTGGGAATGACGCGTTGACGATTCTCATACACCTTGACTGCCTCCTCGATTACGCGATATATGCGCTGCTTGGTGAGTGCCGACCCGAATACGATAGGGAAGTCTGTGAAGGGTGCAAATCTGTCGCGAATGGCCGCTTCGAGCCGTTTCTGTCCCTCCAAGCTCTTATCCTCGGCGATATCCCACTTGTTGACGCACACAACCAACCCTTTCTTGTTGCGCTGTATGAGCGAGAAGATGTTGGCGTCTTGCGCCTCGATACCGCGTGTGGCATCTATGAGCAGGATACACACATCGCTCGCCTCGATAGCGCGGACGGAGCGTATAACAGAGTAGTACTCGATATCCTCATTTACCTTCTGCTTCTTGCGGATACCGGCAGTATCGACCAGATAAAAGTCGAAGCCGAACTTGTTGTATCGATGATAGATGGAGTCGCGTGTCGTGCCGGCGATATCGGTGACTATGTGTCGCTCCTCGCCTATGAAGGAGTTGATGATGGATGACTTGCCGGCATTAGGACGTCCCACAATGGCAAATCGAGGTATGTGTGCCTCAGTCTCCTCTTCTTCATTCTCGGGCAAGTCCTTGATTATCAAGTCGAGCAGCTCACCCGTTCCGGACCCGGAAGCGGCGGACAAGTCCATAGGGTCACCCAAACCAAGTGAGTAAAACTCCGGCACATTGTAGCGTGAGTCGCCTATGTCTGTCTTGTTTGCTACGAGGATAACCGGCTTCTTTGAACGTCGCAATATCTGTGCCACATGATCATCAAGGTCAGTCACGCCGGTAGAGGCATCGACAACAAAGAGTATGACATCAGCCTCCTCGATGGCGATGTGTACCTGCTTGTTGATTTCTTCCTCAAAGATATCCTCAGAGTTCACCACCCAGCCACCGGTGTCGATGATTGAAAACTCTTGGCCACACCAATCCACCTTGCCATACTGGCGGTCGCGAGTGGTGCCGGCTGTCGGGTCAACGATTGCCGCACGTGTCTGTGTCAGACGGTTGAACAGTGTGGACTTGCCCACATTGGGGCGACCTGCTATCGCTACTAATTTGCTCATTCTATATATCCGAATGCTTTAAGTTTGTTTTCGCGGTTACGCCAGTCTTTTTCAACCTTGACGAAGATCTCCAGATAGACGCGTTTACCAAAGAATTTTTCTATGTCCTTACGCGCCTCGATACCTACGCGCTTGATTTTTTCGCCACCCTTGCCTATGAGGATACCCTTCTGCGAGTCGCGTTCAACATATATGACCGCCATGATATGGATTGAGGTCTCTTTCTCCTCAAACTTCTCCACCAATACCTCGGCGGAGTATGGTATCTCCTTGTCATACTGCAGCAGAATCTTCTCGCGGATTATCTCGGTGACAAAGAAGCGAGCCGGCTTGTCGGTGAGGGCATCCTTGCCGAAGAATGGCGGTGAGGGAGGCAATAACTCCACTATGCGCTGCATGATGTTCTGCACTCCGAAGTGCTCCTTGGCCGATGTGGGGAATATCTCGGCATTGGGGAGCAGTGTGCGCCACTTGTCTACCAACGCTTCAAGCTCCTTATTGCCCGGAAGCAAGTCTATCTTGTTGATTACCAACAACACCGGTATCGACATCTTGCTCACCTTGTCGAGGAAGTCCGAGTTCTTGGTGGGGTCTTCGACTACATCGGTGACATACAGCAAGACATCAGCATCCGAAAGCGCGCCCTCGGAGAACTCGAGCATCGACTCTTGCAGCTTGTATTTGGGCTTGAGCACTCCCGGGGTGTCCGAGAACACAATCTGGTAGCCGGGCTTGTTGACGATACCCATAATGCGATGACGAGTAGTCTGAGCCTTCGACGTGATGATTGATATACGCTCACCCACAAGGTCATTCATCAGAGTTGATTTGCCGACATTGGGGTTACCTACGATATTGACAAAACCGGCACGATGCCCCTCATCGACAGCCGTGGGGGCAGTCTCCAACGCATCAGGCGTGGGGAGGATGTCAGTAGGTATGATACGAGATGCTGTTTCAGACTCCTGCGGAGTGTTTATAATACTTTCTTGTGACATAATTTCGGGTTTTAGACATTAGCAGGAGGCCAATTTACACTTAAGGCGGGTTCTATAAATTGAACGCACCCCAAAAATTAATAGCGGTTGCTTTCCTCCTACTTAGAAAAAACGTATTCACGGGCGAAAGTGTTCACCACCCCGACAGTATGGACACGAAATGACGCATCCACACTCCACGTCAGTTATAGTCTGAGCAAGCAGTGTGGGTGCGACATATCGCGAGAAGAATTACATATCCCAGATGAGGTACATTGCGCCCCAAGTGAAGCCGGCACCGAAAGCGGTCATCATGATCTTGTCGCCCTTCTTGAGACGCCCTTTGTACTCGTCAAGACACAAGGGGATGGAGGCGGCTGAGGTGTTGCCGGTATGCTGAATGTTCACCAGCACCTTCTCGTCCGGGAAGCCGGCGCGGCTGCTCACTGCCTCGATGATGCGCAAGTTGGCTTGATGTGGTACCAGCCAGTCTACAGTGTCCACTGTCAGATGATTACGACTCATCACTGACAAGGTGGAGGACAACATATTGCGCACTGCATGCTTGTAGACAGCGCGACCCTCTTGATATATATAATGTTCGCGAGCATCTACCGTCTCATGGCTTGCCGGCTTGACAGAGCCGCCGGCCTTCATCAGCAAGTGAGGCAGGCCCTCACCATCGACGTGCACCTCGGCATCTATGAGTCCTACCGGCTCCTCAGTGCCCTCAACGAGCACGCAAGCAGCGGCATCGCCGAAGAGAGGACATGTCGAGCGGTCCTCATAGTCTGTCATGGATGACATCTTCTCGGCGCACACAACAATCACCTTCTTGGCCAGTCCGGACATGATGTAAGCACGGGCAGCCTGCATGGTGACGATGAAGCCGGCACAAGCGGCCTGAATATCATATGCGTAGGCATTGTCAAGTGCGCAGTCGTGCTGGATGACTGACGCAGTACTCGGGAAGCGATAATCCGGATTGGAGGTGGCACAAATCACCAGATCGATATCCAGCGGATCAATCTCGTATTCGTCCAGCATCTTTTTTACGGCTTTTGTGCCTAAATAGCCGGAACCTTTGCCCTCAGCTCGCAGTATGGGACGCTCCTTGACACCAACGCGTGTGGTAATCCACTCATCGTTTGTATCCACCATTTTTGAGAGCATCTCGTTGTCGAGTATGTCATCGGGTCTATATGAGGCTATAGCCGAAATTTTAGCGTTTAGCATAGCTTTTTCTGATTAGCCGGGTTCTATAAATTGAGGTGGGTTCTATAAATTTTATTATTCAGTGCGCTCAATTTATAGAACCTGCCCTATAGAGACTTCCATGCAGCGAGTGGCCGAAGTTTTCGCCCGGGATTGCCCGGGCAAATACGACGGCCCGTCATGCACTGCACATTGTCATCGTGTTTAGATAGCAGCCTTCTCGATTGCCACCTTGCCACGATAGTAGCCACATTCACCACATACGGTGTGGTATACGTGCCATGCACCGCAATTGGGGCAAACGGCCAATGTGGGAGCTACTGCTTTGTCATGTGTACGGCGCTTGGCGGTACGTGTCTTGGATTGTTTGCGTTTAGGATGTGCCATTTCTGTATCTTATTTTATTTATTTTTATGTTTAAGTGACTTGTCCGAGCTATCTTATACTCAAGCTGTGTGGTCAAGCCACCGGTATCAGTTCAAAAAAATCATCTGTCGACCTTTATCCGAAGATATCAGTCGAGCCTCGTTTACTCATCTGCCAACTCCTCATCGTCCTCATCATCAAGTCACCGACACCGGTATGGGCAGAGAGTATCTCGGTCATCTCGTCGTTACACTCACCACCCTTATGTACATGGCGCATGGGGATAGTGAGCAGCGTCAAGTCACACAATATGGGCGACAAATCGAGATAAGTTGAAGTCTCCGGGATAACGAGCACCCCGTCAGTACTATCATCATATTCCTCGCCATACTTGACCGTAAGCTCCTCATCAAAGTCCACATCTTGCCCCAGAGGGTCGAGACAGCGGTCACACGGCACATCTATAGCGCCGTGACCGATGATGTGACAATAGTATACATTATTTTTGTGGTCAACACTGACATGCACTTTGATGTCGGCATTCAACACCTCATCTTGCTCCATGGCTTCAAAGAACTCATTATAGAGGTCGAAGTCATACTCAGAAACACCCTCCGGCAAGCTTGCCAAAGGCAGTCTATATGTCTTCAGTATATCCACAGCTGTGATGTAACTATTTAGTAATTAACAAATTGTAATCTAATCTCACTACACAT
>N._stephensi_709_foregut__coassemble_841_pt1 | contig 10204 bp, 9 predicted proteins | sample N__stephensi_709_foregut__metabat2_high_PE_009 | metagenome-assembled genome bin N | reverse complement strand
CTTACGTGCTTGCTCGGCTCCAAGACGGAGCATCGTTTCCCAATTCTTATAATTCATACGCAGTTTATTTTTCTATTTTTGTTGACCACGATAAGTGGTTATTTCAATCAGCTATGCTTGCTGATAACAACCTTGTCAAATCTGAAGCAATATATGCCTCTTGCAAGGTTTTGGTAATAACACTAACAATAATCGTGCCAAAAATAAAACGGACATTTCACTCCTAAAGTATTTTTCGAAAGTTAATTATTCTAAAAACAATATCAATCTATTCAGCGTTATAAAACTTGAGCAAGAATTTTGCTGCAAAAATCAGAATTTATGGCACAAAAGATTAGTATTAAGAGAGCATATGAGCCGTCAAGTACGGATGATGGTTATCGCGTATACATTGACAGATTATGGCCGCGCGGGCTGTCGCATCAGACATTTCATTTCGACTTATGGGAGAAGGAGATTGCCCCATCCACTCAGCTGAGAGAGTGGTTGCACGCCGACCCTTTGACACATTGGCCGCAGTTTCAGGCGCGATATGCTGACGAATTGACCGCCAACCCGGCATTCGCCCGGTTTAAAGAGCAAATCAAGGATAAATCTCACATCACCTTGCTATACTCCTCGCATGACACGATACACAATAATGCGGTAATTGTAGCCAAACTTCTGGCCTCGTGACGGGTGAATGACATTATTCATGCCTCCTCTCACATAGGAGGCATGAATAATGTCGATTAGAAGACTATGTCGTATTTTTGCAGCAGCTCTACCGGGTGATAAGACTCTTTTGCAAATCTGAGGCCGGGGCTGCCGGCGTCATCCTCGCGATTGACGTATTTAAGGGAGGGGAAATGAGCAAGCATGGTTTGCGCAAAATATTTATTGACAGCTTCATACACACCCGGCACATCGCGTACTGCCTTCTCTATATGCACGTACAATGTGTCATGCTTGACATCGCCGATAGTGAACGCTACCGGGCGCTCGTCGGCATACAATACGCCTCCGGTCATGGGCAGTCTGTATTTCTCCATTTGCGACAGTGTGTTTTTGCACAATTCGCGCTCTGCCTGTGCCATCTCCGTATCATCAACCGCCTCACTCGATGCCTGATTTAAGACTGCCAACGCATCCGGTATTAACTCCGGGGTAAGTATCCGGAACTTATGATTGGGGTAAGTGCTTTCAAACTTGTTGACATGATTACGCTTCTTCGCCATTTTCTTGCCTGAAAGGGTGGCAAGCGGCACGATTTCATATAGATAGTCAGCCCAATTATGCTGCTCAGTTACGGATGCCGGATTGAGCGCCTTGTACTCCTCAAGCACATATTGCGGAATGGCCGAAAAGCGTAATGTCTGCTGATGTGTCTTGCACCAACGACGTAACACCTCATAACTCTCCTGCACGGTCAACTTGCCAAGCGGCAGTGAAAATGCCGTTTTCGACATATCTCCCTCCAAACGCCCTTTTATAAACAAGGTGTCGCGATAAATGGCATATTCATAATTGAACAATGGTGTCCATATAAGCAGACCTCCATACGAAAAGTCACAAGTCCTGCCATCTTCATGTATTAAATAACGCCATAACAGAGGCATTACCTCCGGCGTCACCGGCTGAAAATCCAAGTCGGGATGCGACAATTCAAGTACATGAAGCGTCCTTGCTCTTGATATAGTATCTTTGCGCGAAGTGGATATAGTAGTAGCCATAGTAGAATCACTGTTTGTTTTCATCTCTTAAACACGCGAACGGCACAAAAGGTTTGGCACAATCTATAAGTAGGAAACCGAAAAATCAGAGTGAACTGAATATCGGTGGAGAAGCGAAAAATAAGTTCATTGGGAAAGGTATCAAAAAAGGGGAGCGACTTGGCACTCCCCTATTTTGATTTTGGCATGATTTAGCCTTAATATGACTTATTCTGCAGCTGCGGGTGCTTCTGCTTTCACGGGCACGATACCGTCCATCACGACGTGTATACGGTTCTTGCCGTCATACAGATTCTTCATGAATGCATTGAGGTCTTCGAGTGTAATCTTGGCCATAGCATCACGATAGGCAAGTCTGTCATAACCCATCTCAGCGTAGAATGTTAACTGGTTCAACCAGTAACCATTCTTTTTCTTGTTGAGGTCAGACTGAGTGAGAGCGGCCTCTTTTGCTTTGTTGAAGTCCTCGGCGTTGGCACCATTCTGCATCAGGTCTTTCAGGTCGGCAACAGCGCGATCGTCAAGCTGCTGGCGCTGTGCGTCATTGGTGTCGTAGATATAAAGAAGCTGCCACTGACCTGAACGGGGATTCATGCTGCCCATAACTGAGGCACCATATGTACCACCGAGCTCTTCACGCAGTGTGCGAGTATAGATAATGTCAAGGATGTCGCCCATGAGGGTGATCTTGGCATCATTGTCGAGGTTATATTCAAGGTTGTCACCGGAGATGGCTACAAACTCTTTTACGATGTCAGACTCAACCTCTTTCTCAAACTTGTTGTCTACAATGCCGGGGTTGAGATTGATGGTTTTGTTCTTGAGTGTAGTCTTCTTCTTGGCATTGCCGGGGAGTGAAGCGATGTATTGCTCCAACAGCGGTGTCAAAGTCTTGACATCAACATTACCGACAAATATAAAGTCATAGTTGGCAGCGTTGCTCAGATTCTCCTTAGCCATAGCGAGCATACGGCTGTAGTCAGCTTTCTGCAGATGTTCTACTGAGAGTTGTGCAATCATCGGATTGTTGTACATGCTGTTGAGATACTCCTTGGTGAATACATAGTTGGGGTTATTCTCGTTGTTCTCCAACATAGTAGTCATTTGGCCGATTGTGGCTGTATAGAGCTCAGCGTCAGGCTGCAGGTTTGTGAACTGCAGATACAATATCTGCATGAGTGTCTCCAGGTCTTTGACTGAAGACGAACCGCTGAAGCCACAGTCATATGTACCAAAGTCATATGAGCTTGAAACATTCTTGTCGGCGAGTGCTTTTTGCAGCTGGTTGTTGTCAAACTTACCGAGCTTGCTCACCTCAACCGCCATGGGGAGTACTTGTGCATCGGCAGCCTGTGAGGGATCCATAGCTGCTTTTCCGATGGGCATTGTGGCAGAGAACATTATCTGATCTGCAGCGAAGTCTGTTGTCTTGACAAAGACACGTGCACCATTTGAGAGTGTCAACTCTGTGGCATCAAACTCGGGGAGCTGCTTGGTTGATTTGATTTTACCCTTCTTGGGCATCTTGGCTATAAGAGGCTCGTTGATTACGTTATCTACATATGCTTCAAATTGCTGGCTGCAAACATCGCCTACAACCTTAAACATCTCCTCTTTGGTGGGGAGTGTCTTGCCCTCGGCTTTGGGCTGAGATACAATCATCACCTGATTGTCTTCTGTGATAATATCCTTGCATGCTTCATTCAGCATGTCAACAGAGATCACAGGCAGGACTTGTTGGATAATTTCCCATTCAGTCTCTATGCCGGGAGTCGGCTCATTGTCTATGAATGTACGAATCAACTCTTTAGCCAACGCTTTGGTGCTTGTTTTGTCGCGCTCGTTATAGAGACGCTCATAGCGGGCTTTGAGTTGCTCCTTGGCACGCTCCAACTCACTGGCGGTAAATCCGGTCTTGAAGGCACGGACAACACATGAGAAAGCTTCGTTGAAGGCTGATGCAGCGTCATTCTTGGCATACAGGTCAAGCTCAAATGAGTCTTTTGTCTTTGCTACCAGGAAGTTGCCAAAGCCGCAGCTGGGGTTCATAAAGCTGCAGTCAGGCTTCTGTGTGAGTTCGTCAAGGCGCTCTTGCATCATCCTCTCAATCAGTGACTCAAAGATGTATTTGCCGACATAGTAGTTGAGAGAGTTACGCATCTCGACGGGTGTAACATCGGTTTTGATGGCAAACATAATCAGAGTCTGCTGAATTTCCGGGTCTTCAAAAGAGGCGTAGATAGGCTCTGTGTTATTGCTAATCTCGGGATATGTGCGCGGTGCGGCATTCTCGGGCATAACAATCGGTGTAAACATCTCGATAATCTTCTTCTCCATAGCCTCGGCATCGAAGTCACCGACAACTATGATACCTTGCTGATCGGGACGATACCACTTGTGATAGTAGTCACGCAATGCCTGATAGGGGAAGTTGCGTACCACCTCCATAGAGCCGATTGGCATTTGGTGATATTGATACTCTTCAAATACCAAAGGCAACACTGCGGTAAACATACGTGTTTGAGCATCATTACGTTGACGAGCCTCGCCTTGTATCACACCTCGCTCGGCATCAATCTCGTCATCATCGAGTGTGAGGTCGCAGCTCCAGTCGTGCAGCACGAGCAGCACAGAGTCCATGAGTGCCTGATCATTTGTCGGGACATTGTCGATGTTGTAGACTGTCTCATCAAATGCGGTATAGGCATTGATATCAGCACCGAAGCGGATACCCTTGCTTTGTAGACACTCGAGCATTGACTTTCCGGGATAATGTTTTGTACCATTGAAAGCCATGTGTTCCAAGAAGTGCGCCAAACCGAACTGCTCGGGAGTCTCGAGTGTTGAGCCCACCTTTTGAGCGATGTAGAAGTTGGCACGACCTTTGGGCTCCTCATTATGCATCACATAATAGGTAAGGCCGTTGGGCAACTTACCATGACGCACTTTCGGATTCAAGGGGAGTGTCATATCTTGCGCTCCCATGACAAAGATGCACATAAGCATCATTGCCAAACCGATAAGTCTTTTTACCATAGGTTATTAGTATTTAGATTATTAGATATAGTCTTGGGTTATCTGTCATGGTCAGCTCGCATTATGAGCAGACAATATAGCTTTTTAATACGCTTTTAACACGGCAAAGTTACAAAATCTTATCGAATTTTTTAGTTAAATCAAGTTAAAATCGACCTCCTGCTTATATACTCGCGCTTGAATTATGTATGAAAGGGACTAATGTAACAAGCCATGTACCATGGCATAGTGAGTGATTGCGCTCACTGTGTGCAGTCCGGTTTTGGCTGCTATGTTCTTGCGGTGGGTCAAAACAGTGTTAGTTGAGATACACAGTTTATCAGCTATTTGTCGCGAGGTGTCACCGGCGGCTGTCAGGCGCAATACATCGATTTCGCGAGGCGAAAGGACAATATTGGATGATCCGGAAGCAGACTCAAGATGTATACCGATATTCTCTGTCAATGATGTAATGGCAGCAATTATTTCTTCTTCAGAGGCAAGCGGTGACAACATCTGCATCGGCGCAGCATCCGGCGCAGAGAATGTCAACAACATGACGCAATCAAGCCTCGACATCAAGAAACGCGCTAATATGGCGAGAGCCGATGCACTGACTATATATCCGTCTGCTTGCTGCCATCGAGGGTCGGAGGTATCAGCATATATAGACACACTGTGCCCGGCGAACTCGCGCTCTATGAGTGTCCGCAAGCCATATGCGTGCAGTGTGCTGAGTCCTATAAGGGCTATATTCATTCTTCAGAAGTGATAAATATTGCGCGGTCGGTAATCACGATATCCATGGGGATGTCATGCGGTTCGAGCGGTATTTCATCCAGGAGTTGGAAGTGATATGCGACACCAATTTTGGTAGCCTTTGTGTCGGCCAAGAGCCGGTCATAATACCCCTTGCCGCGACCCAGACGGCCACCCTTGCGGCTGAATGCAACACCCGGTGCTACTATAAGTTCAAGCACTGAGGGGTCTACCAAGTCGTCACCGACAGGCTCCTCGATGTGGAAAGATCCGAGTTCGAGACGGCTCTGTTCATATGGCAGTATTTCGAGGTTGACACCGTTTACTCTCGGCAAATAGAAATGCTTCTTTGCGCCCCATTTTTTCAAAAAGGCGTGTGTGTACAACTCATCCGGCAGTGAGTGATACAACAATATATGATTAGCCATCAGGAATGGCGCACTCTGCTCAAGGCGCGCAAACACACTATCTGCTGCTTGCAGCTTTTCAGCCTCAGTGAGGACAAGTCGCATATTTTTGATTCTGCGACGGATATCTCTTTTGTCTATCATAGTTTACTTCTGTATAGGTTTGGACGGTATCTTTCCGGTATTTAAAACGTCTAAGGCTACCTTAATTGTTCGGTCTGTCTCGTTATAAACTTTGTAAAATTGATTATACCCGGCCAAATCACGCACTATAAATGCTTTAAGCTGATTTACCAACAGCGGCCTTGAAATATTGATATAATACCACATGGAGGGGACTCCGCGTTGTTCGGCATAGTCTACAAAGCCCTCAAGCAGAGTATCATCATTGGGCAACAGATGCAGTATCTGATCGGCCTCTGTCATGCCGGTGGCCAACGAACGATACTTGTCAGCAAGCTCATAGGTATAAGGCTGCATCAACCCGGCGTTGGAGACATTTATGTAATATGATGTCACTAACGTTGTGTCTTCGGGCACAAAATAGTCTGGCATGATACCGCCGCCGCCATATACACTGCGGCCGCGTACCGTCTTATATGCCTTGGAGCGATCGAGCTGTATGGAGTCAAGATAGAAGAACTCTCCTCGGTTGTATCGGTTTACAATGTCAAGCTCGTAGTCGACTGCTTCACCGATTTTATATTCTTTCTGAATACTGCGTCCGGCCGGTGTGTAATAACGAGCCACGGTGAGTCTGACAGCTGACTTGTCCGGCAGCTCTATTTGTGACTGTACCAAGCCCTTGCCGTATGAGCGACGACCTACTACAATGCCTCGGTCATTATCCTGAACTGCACCGGCTATGATTTCAGAGGCTGAAGCGGAATACTCGTTTATGAGTACTGCGAGCGGCATCTTTTGAAACAACCCGGTGCCGTCAGCTATTGACTCCACACGATTTTCAGCTGTACGCGCTTTCGTATATACTATTTTGCTTCCCTTGGACAGGAACTGATTAGCTATCAGTATAGCTTGGTCCATAAATCCGCCGGGGTTATTGCGCAAGTCTATCATGAAACTCTGTGCGCCGTCAGCAGCCAATTTCAGTGCCGCCTTCATGAACTCCGAATAAGTATTTCTCGTAAATTTTGACAACTTGATATATCCGGTTTTCCCATCCTCCATGATATATGCCGCATCGACGGAGTTGACGGGTATATCGTCGCGTATAATATCATATGTACCTATAACTGAAGAATTTGGACGTTTAACTTTAAGTGTTACTTTAGTCCCCTTCTCACCTCTTAGCAAGCGGAATACGTCCTCATTCTTGACATTTGAGCCGGTCAGGGCCTCACCATTGGCCGACAATATGCGGTCGCCGGCCATTATACCCATTTTTTCAGCCGGGCCACCCACTATCGCTTCAACTACGGTGACTGTATCACCGACAATCTGAAATGATATGCCGACGCCGGAGAATGACCCGTCAAGGTCTTCATTTACAGCATTCAGCTCTGATGCCGGGATATATTCGGAGTGAGGGTCAAGGCTGCTGAACAATGCTTGAACTGCCATATCCAGAAGCTCGTCATCGCTCACAGAGTCGACATATTGCTCGCGTATAAGCTGCATTATTTGGGAGAGCTTGTCGTCAGCCTCACTTGCCGGAGTGTGTATTGACGTATTACGACCGACTATATATCCCAAAGCGGCAATTAACAAGGCCACCACCGGGATAATTATGGCCAATAATGATTTACGATTCATAGTTATTCTTAAGAAGTTTATCGAAGATTGAACTGTCGACAGGCCGAAGTTATTCGATGTACTTTACAGACCATCTTATAGTCTGAGCGGGAGATGTATCGTCTCGATACCGGCAGCTTTCAGCAGGTCGAGACCATCAGTGAGGCGGTATTGTTCGGCATAGACTACACGTACAATACCGGCCTGTATAATCAGCTTGGCACACTCCACACACGGAGAAGCTGTGATGTATAAAGTGCTACCCTCGCTCGAGTTGTGACTACGTGCCACCTTGGTTATGGCATTAGCCTCAGCATGAAGCACATAGGGGTATGTAGTGCCGTTTTCGTCTTCGCACACATTATGAAATCCGGAGGGCGTGCCGTTAAATCCATCGGATATAATCATATTGTCCTTGACCATAAGTGCACCGACTTTGCGTCTGATACAATAGGAGTTTTCACTCCATATAGAGGCCATACGCAGATAACGTGTGTCAAGCAGGTATTGTTTATTTTCTGAAGCAGTCATATGCTTTGTAGTTGACTTTTACAACATTATTATGGGAGAGAGAAAATTGAGGGTGTCGGAACGGCTATACCATAAACAGAGCATTACCGGCACCCTCACATATCATTTAGCCTATATTATTCTTGCTCGAGCAAGAAGCGCTCAACATCTATTGCAGCTTTGCAGCCCATACCGGCAGCTGTGATGGCCTGACGATAACGGGTGTCGGCTACGTCACCGGCAGCGAATACTCCCGGCACATTGGTGGCGGTAGTCTCGTTGAAGGTCTTGATATAACCGGTGTGATCTGTTTCTATCGCGCCGTTGAAGACTTCAGTATTGGGTCGATGGCCTATAGCGAGGAAGAAACCATCGATAGCTATATCATACTTCTCCTCTTGAGGTGTACCCTGATGCAGCACGAGGTGTGCACCCTCAACACCATCTTCGCCGAACAGGCCGAGTGTGTTGGTATTGAACAATATCTTGATATTGGGGCGTTCCATTACTCGACGCTGCATAACTTTGGAGGCGCGCAAGTGGTCTTTTCTCACAATCATATACACCTGCTTAGCCAAAGTACTCAGATATAGAGCCTCCTCGCAAGCGGTGTCGCCGCCACCTACCACAGCCACATCTTTCTTGCGATAGAAGAAGCCGTCGCATGTTGCGCAAGCACTGACACCCATACCGCGATATTTCTCCTCGTCAGCCAAGCCGAGATACTTGGCGGAAGCTCCGGTAGCGATGATGATTGTGTCAGCCATAACAATATCGCCATTGTCAACGACACAACGGAAGGGACGTTCGCTGAAGTCAACCTCGGTTATGATATTGGGGCGTACATCAGCGCCATAGCGCATTGCCTGCTGCTTGAACTGCGACATCATTTCAGTACCATTGATACCTTCAATATAGCCGGGGAAGTTCTCAATGTCAGTGGTGATAGTGAGCTGACCACCGGGCTGCGGACCTTCGTAAACTATGGGTTGAAGATTGGCACGTGAGGTGTAGATTGCCGCTGTGTATCCGGCCGGACCGGACCCGATAATCAGGCAGCGTGTTTTGATTGTCTCCATGATATTATTTATTTTAAATTATTTAAATCTTGTGTTATTCTCTTGCGACCGGCTGCCTTTCAGTAATAATACGCAGAAAGTCAGTTTACAGCTTGATAAGACAATGATTATCTCAAGTCGATAAGCGTCACTCCCGGGTGCGACTTGGCATTATATGTAAATGTCGAGTCGGTGAGCTTTTGCCCGGTTTTCACATCTGAAATGATAATCGTTGATTTATTACCGGAACGATCAGTGATATCAAGCCGTACCGGCATATAATTGGACGAGCGTATACATATGGTAGCACTCTTGATATAACTGTTTTTGTTTTTGGGCGTAAGTGATATGCTATAAGTGCCTTTTATAGTGCTTGTCACAAGTTTGGCCGTATATTCTGTCTTATAAGAAGATACGAGCATATATGGGTTTAGTGCAGCTGCCTCGGCCGATGTCGGCAAGGACAATGTCACCTCCTTTTCTGATGGGTTAAGCGACCAAAGGGACCGGCCGTTATACCAGATAGATCGTTTGGAAGAAATCAATGAGTATTTTTTCTCTTTGGTATATAGTGTCCCGCTCTCCGTGTAGGCACCACTCTTATATGTATAGGAAGCAGTGACGCCTCCACTCTTCAGCAGTGCGGAGGCAGATTTTTGCAATACGTCAGCCGCGGTCGGTGCAGCATTGACACTCAGCCCGGCTACTATAAAGGCAAGTATGATTAATATCTTCTTCATTGCCATAAAGATAAGAGTTACATTGAAGAGAGAATAGATTCGAGCATGACTGAGTCGACAAGCACCTGGCGTGGCTTACCCCCGGAGGCCGGGCCGACAATACCGGCAGCCTCCATTTGATCCATGATTTTTCCGGCACGATTATATCCTATTGAATAACGTCGTTGAAGCGAGGATGTTGAGGCCGTGTTGCTTGTGACAATAAGGCGTGCAATCTCATCGAACAGAGGGTCGCGGTCTCCATACTCGCC
>N._stephensi_709_foregut__coassemble_839_pt1 | contig 10214 bp, 7 predicted proteins | sample N__stephensi_709_foregut__metabat2_high_PE_009 | metagenome-assembled genome bin N | reverse complement strand
CATTTCGTTTTGCGGATTATAGAAGCATCATTTTTTTCAACTTTTTTCATAAAAAATCTGCAATCGTCTAATTCACAGACAATTGCAGATGATAATTTTTTACTCGTATCAGAATTATTTTTGAAACATAGTCCGAAACGTCCTCGAAGGGGGACGTAAAATCAAGGGAACTCAGTCCACCGAGACGCTCGAATTACCATTCCACGATATTAACAAACGACCGGACGCTCGAGCCGTGCGCCCCTTCGACTGCTATAAACGTAGTTCAATACTGCTCGGTGTCGTTGGGGAAGTCACCGGATTTTACATCGGATACGTAATTGCGTATGGCGGTATCCATTACTTCGGCCAGATTGGCGTATCGACGCAAGAAGCGAGGTGAGAACCCGGTGTTGATGCCCAACATATCATGCATCACAAGCACCTGCCCGTCGCAACCGCCCCCGGCACCTATACCTATCACCGGGATGGCAATCTCCTTTGCCACTCGTGCCGCCAATGCCGATGGTATCTTCTCCAGTACAATAGCAAAGCAGCCCAACTCTTCGAGCAACTTGGCATCACTGATAAGCTTCTCGGCTTCGGCCTCTTCGCGAGCACGCACTGCATATGTGCCGAACTTATTGATACTCTGCGGAGTAAGCCCTAAATGGCCACATACCGGGATACCGGCGCACAATATGCGCTCTATACTCTCGCGTATCTCGGCACCACCCTCCATCTTGACCGCTTCGGCATGGCTCTCCTTCATGATGCGGACAGCTGACGCAAGCGCTTCCTTGGAGTTGCCTTGGTATGTTCCGAAGGGGAGGTCGACAATGACAAGGGCGCGCTTGACAGCCTTCATCACTGACTTGCCGTGGTAAATCATTTGGTCAAGTGTAATAGGGAGGGTAGTGACATTACCCGCCATGACATTTGAGGCGGAGTCACCTACCAAAATCACATCTACCCCGGCGGCATCCACGATACATGCGCTGGAGTAGTCATATGCTGTCAGCATGGAGATCTTTTCGCCGCGCTGCTTCATCTCTATGAGACGGCGAGTTGTCACTTTGCGATTATTGTCTACTGTATTTGTTGACATTATATTTCAAATTTTATAGTCCGGCCTTAATTATGCCGATACCGGGAGTTTCGGACAGGGTCACCTTGCCGGCCACAATTTTCATACCATCGAATATATCATTAGCTATAAGGAGGTTACCATCGAGGTCAACCCAGTCAGCCATAGGAGCCAATTGTGCTGCGGCAGACACGGCACATGATGTCTCGGTCATGCAGCCTATCATCACCTTCATGCCGAGAGCCTTGGCCAAAACGGCCATTTTATATGCTTCGTGCATACCGGCGCACTTCATGAGCTTGATATTAATGCCGTCATAGCTCTTGGCGAGTTCGGGGATATCATCGATGGTCTGCACGGCTTCGTCGGCCACTATGGGGAGCTGTGTGCGCTCGCGCAGCCATGCATGGCTCTCCGGGTCGGTCTTGCTCATCGGCTGCTCTACAAACAGACAATTCTTGTCTTCCAACCAAAGGATATTCTCCAGAGCCTCTTCGCGCGTCTTCCACCCCTGGTTGACATCCACACATATAGGGCGGTCGGTTTTTGAGCGGATAAGCTCAATAAGCTCCTTGTCGCCCGGGACACCCATTTTTACCTTAATCACCTTATACGGCTCTGCCTCAGCGAGTTTAGCCTTCAGCTCATCAGGCGAATCGACAGAAACGGTATAGGAGGTCATTGGAGCGAGAGCCGGGTCGAGCCCCCAGATACGATACCATGGCTGCCGCATGATTTTTCCGGTAAGGTCGTGCAGTGCAATATCCACGGCGGCCTTGGCGGCACGATTGCCGGGAGCTATCGAGTCCATATAGGCGTGTATCTGCTCAAAAGCAAAGGGGTCGCTCAGGCGCTCCGGGTCAATCCGGCTCAAGAATGACATAACAGACTCCACCGACTCGCCCAAATATGGAGGCATGGAAGCCTCACCATACCCGGTGACAGAGTCGAGCGTAATCTCCACTTGCACTCCCGGAGTGACGGTGCGCGACATGGCAGTGAGGTTGAAAGCATGTCTCAGCTTCAACTCATATGGATAATATTTGAATGTAACAGCACTAACACTCAACGAAATAGCCGTCATGAGCAATGCAATCAAAGAAATCTTTTTCATACTTGAATCGTTCTGCGGTATTACCACCGCCGAAAGACGATGCAAAACTACAAATAATTTTTGACATACGCACACGCAACTGCTAAATATAGTCTGAGCAAGAAGTAAAAATGCCGTGTCATAGCGGGCACGGCATTTTTGCGACAACTTATTTGATTTGGAGTTTTCCGTTGGAGGTTATGTAAAGACCGGGAGGCAGGTTCCGTATCTGTTCGTTTGAGGCCGATTTAAGCACACAAATACCCTGAAGGTTATAGATGTCTGCCGGGGTGGCCGAAAGGGGCTCAAAAGCCTTAATTTCGCCCAGAGAGGTATCTCCCCACTGAGTCTTCAGCCAGTCGGTTTTGTCTTCTATAAGACCGAGGACTCGAGTCAGGTCATTTTGGATATCGGCATTGCCGTATTCCGGCCAACGCTTGGCATCATACTGTGCGGCCACATATATCTTGTCGACAAAATCTGTCAGGTGCTCCTTGAGCTGTGAGGGGCCGAAGCTCAGATACCGGTCCCACACGTCGCTCACTTGACTGCGGAAGGCCTCGAATTTATATATCTGCCCAATCCATACCTGATGGAAGGGTGGATTTTGCCAAATAAATCTGTCTGTGCGGCGGCGATTGAAGGCATTGCCAAAATCCCACACCGGGCCGAACATCCACTTGCAGTCCGCGCCTCGGTCGCGATACAGATAGCATGAGCCGTGAAAGGACTCGCAGTCATCGCATATCTCTTGTGTGATGTAATATCGCGCCAATATATTGAGGTCTACAAGTGTGGCCAATGTGGGTGTCTCGCTCAGTGTCTGTGGGGAGTATACGGCATTGTCTATCAGCTGCATGGCACTCTTCAGATAGTCGCTTTGCACTTCCGACAGCTCTTCGGGCGACTTGTATGTGAACCATATAGGGAGTGCCGAACTGCCGTCCTCATAAATGGTGACGTGCGGGTCGGTGTCATAATTGTCAATCTCAACGAGCCAGCCGCCGTCAACGTCCTGTGTGGCAAGGTCCTCCTGCTCGATGATATCCACGCGGTCAGAGTCAACACGTATATTCTGTGTCAGGAAGTAAAGGCCTCGATAGTCACCATTGAGTACCAACTCTATGGGGTAACTTTCGGGCGTCCAAGGCATTTCGAGCATTCGCGAGAGGGTGAAGCCGGTCTCGTTGCGCAAGAAGCCGTCACTGTCATCGGCATGAGCCAAGAGGACAAAATGTTTACTCTTTGGCATACCCATAAGAGGCTGTTTATCAGCGAGCTTAAGCCGATAAGGTTTCTTTTCAAACCCGGTCCAGGAATAGTTGCCGCGTCCTTTGATTTGCAAGGATAGTGGTGTATCAGCCGACCCTATCGCCTTAACATCCTCAAACCCCATCGGGTCAAGATAGTATGTCGCATTCAGATATTTTTCTTTTTCAACCACCGGCTCGCTGTTTTCGGTGTTGATAAACAATACGGGCAGAGTGCCGCTCCACGCTGTCGGTCTGTCACCCTCGCCTCCGAAATTTATGAGTCCGGCTTCAAGGTCGACAACCACCTTGATAGTTTCGGCTGACGGCGCATTGATATTGGGAGATTGCTTTTTTTCGTAAAGGGTAAGCCACTTGTTCATCTCTATGTCACCCTCGACAGCATATGTGCCTTGGTCAAAATCGGTCCACCCGTCTCCACTGACACCTTTGACAGTGGAAATTTTGAAAACGCGGCTTTGGGAGAAGTCGATTTCAAGTGTATACAAGCCATCGGCATACTCAAACTCAGCCGGCGACTTCGGATTCCAATCATTAAAACCGCCGCAAGCATATAGCGGCTCTTGTGCCTTTGTGTATGATATACACATCATTAAGGCCATGGATAACAGTAAGAATTTCTTCATAGTAAAGCTATAGCAGGGATATTTTTCCAATATGGTAGAAGTAAAACAACTTCTTATAGTAAACAAACAAGGGCAAGCCTTTGTTGGCCTGCCCTGTATTTTCGTATTTTTAGGTGGTGATTATTTCACTTCCCAAGTTTCTTTGGTGTTGATAATCATGTCGCGGAGGTTTTTCCAGTTCTTTTTGGTTTTCACCTCATTCACCTGAGCCTCGACATCTGCCTCATATGTGGGAGCTTCCACATCGCGTATCACACCGATAGCCAACGGCAGAGTCACGCCGTCCATCATGGCGAGTTGCTGATGCAGGAAGTTCTCCTTGGTGTGAGCATCGTGTACCAGCACATCATCGATAGTGTATCCGTCCTCACCTATAGTGACGGCTTTCAGTCCGAAACCATCCTGAACAAGACCCTTCTCGTTGTTGTCACCGAAGAGCATATTCTCACCCTGACGCAAGTGGATGGTGTGCTCAAAGCGCACATCCTTGCCGGTGAGAGCTGAGTGGATGCCATTGTTGAAGATCACGCAGTTCTGCAAAATCTCCACCACGGAAGCACCTTTGTGCTTGGCAGCGGCGAGAAGCACCTCGCGAGTGGTGTCGAGAGCCACATCTATACCGCGAGCAAAGAAGTTGCCGCGAGCACCGAAGCAGAGCTCTGCCGGGATAAACGGGTCCTCAGTAGTGCCGTAAGGGCTTGACTTTGAGACGAAGCCGCGAGCGGATGTGGGTGAGTACTGACCCTTTGTGAGGCCGTATATCTTATTGTTGAAGAGCAACATATTGATATCGACGTTGCGGCGAATGGCGTGTATGAAGTGGTTACCGCCGATAGCCAGGCCATCACCGTCGCCGGAGATTTGCCATACCGTGAGCTCCGGGTTGGCAGTCTTCACACCGGTGGCGATAGCGGCGGCACGTCCGTGGATGGTATGCATGCCGTACGTGTTCATGTAGTAGGGCAGACGTGATGAGCAGCCGATACCTGACACTACGACAGTATTGTGGGGAGCCACGCCAAGGTCGGCCATGGCCTTATGCAGCACATTGAGGATAGCGTGGTCACCGCAGCCGGGGCACCAGCGTACACTCTGTTCGTTCTTGAAGTCTGTGGGCTTGAAATTATTTTCCATGGCTTACTGCTTACTTGTTAAGAATGTTTTTGACACCGTCTACGATCTCTTTCACCATGAAGGGCTGACCTTCTATCTTGTTGATGCGACGTATATCCTTGCCGTGCATTTTGCTCTGCAGATAGTCGGCAAACATGCCGGTGTTAAGCTCGGCAACGATGATATTGTCATACTTTGCCAACTCCTCCAACGCATTGGCCGGTAAGGGGTTGATGTAGCGGAAGTGAGCCAGGGCCACCGGCGTGCCTTGTTCGTTCAGCTCATTGGCAGCGGTGAGCAAGTGGCCGTATGTGCCGCCCCACCCCACCAATATGGTTTTGGCGTCTTTGTCGCCCTGAACATGCAAGGCGGGTATGTCGTTGGCTATACGTGCAATTTTCTCGGCGCGAGTGCGAACCATCTTCTCGTGGTTGGCGCCGTCGGTAGAGATGACAGAGGTGTTGAAGTCTTTCTCCAGACCACCTACGCGGTGTTGCAGGCCGGGAGTGCCGGGGAGTGCCCAATAGCGTACCAGATTTTCAGCTTGGCGAGCATACGGCTTCCATGCCTCGATAACGTTGTTCTCATCGATGATTTGCGGCTTGATGACGGGGAAGTCTTCCTCTTCGGGTATACGCCACGCTGAAGAGCCGTTGGCGATGAATGCATCTGTGAGCAGTATGACCGGAGTCATGTGTTCCATGGCGATGCGTGCAGCCTCAAAAGCCATTGTGAAGCAGTCTGTAGGCGATGCGGCGGCTACCACACACAAGGGGCTCTCACCATTGCGGCCATAGAGTGCCTGCATAAGGTCTGTCTGCTCTGTCTTGGTAGGCAGACCGGTAGAGGGTCCACCGCGCTGCACGTCTATTGCCACAAGCGGCAACTCGGCTATGACGGCAAGACCGAGCGCTTCGCTCTTAAGTGCCAAACCGGGGCCTGAAGTGGATGTGACGGCCAGATTACCGGCAAATGATGCACCTATGGCGGAGCATACGCCGGCTATCTCGTCCTCCATCTGACAGGCTTTGACACCGAGGTCTTTGCGCTTGGCCAACTCATGCAGTATGTCAGTAGCCGGGGTGATGGGGTAAGAACCGAGGAAGAGGGGGCGACCGCTCTTCTCTGAAGCCATGATGAGACCCCATGCGGTAGCGGTGTTGCCGTTGACATCAGTATAGATACCGGGCTTTACATGCTGTGTCTCGATACGATATGTCGGCATAGAGGCGTGTGTGTTGTGACCATAATCCCAACCGGCACGTATCACCTTGGCATTTGCCTCATATACAGCGGGCTTTTTGGCGAACTTGGCCTGCAACTTGCGGAGCACGGCATCCACATCGCGCTCAAAGAGCCAGCAGACGATACCCAGAGCGAGCATGTTTTTGCACTTCATGATGCTCTTGGGGTCCATGCCGGAGTCCTTCAGTGTCTCTTTGAGCAGAGTAGTCATGGGCACCAGCATGATGTTATTGGGGTCGATACCCAGCTCCTTCACCGGGTCATCGGTCTTGTAGAGTGCTTTCTTGAGGTCAGCCTCGCGGAAAGTATCAGAGTCGCAAATGATGATACCCCCCTTTTTGAGGAACTTGAGGTTAGTCTTGAGCGCCGCCGGGTTCATGGCTATGAGCACATCGGCCTCATCACCGGGGGTGTGCACACCCTTACCGATGTGTACCTGGAAGCCGGACACGCCGGAGAGGCTTCCCTGCGGAGCACGTATTTCAGCAGGATAATCGGGGAATGTGGAAATCTCATCGCCCTCTCCTGCACTTACGTTAGAGAAAATATTACCGGCAAGCTGCATTCCGTCGCCCGAGTCACCGGAGAAACGAACCACAACGCGGTCTAATGTCTTGACATTTGTATTTTCTAACATGGTATTATGTAGTTTGTTATATATGTACTATGTGACAAAAGGCCACAATGCAGAGCACTCTGCCGCAGTTTGCATCGGCAAGACTGCGCAAAGTCCCCTCCAAATGGCGCTGCAAAGTTACCAATTATTATTGACTAAAACGCATAACTGCTTGAAAAAATTTACTTCAACCCCAATTAAAGAAATTTTTCCGTAATTATTTTCCACATATCAAGATAATTTTGTAATTTTGCACTCGGATAGAGTTAGACCCCACTTGGATACGGGTGAAACCAAAAGTGCCGCTGATGGTAAACTTTTGTGTGCATTGGTTGTTACTTCTGTAGTGACCGATAATTGAGTATGTAGAAATTCGTTTTTTGTACAAACAATAAAAAATATAACCCCTTATAGTATTATGGCAGAATTAGATCTGAGCCAATATGGCATTAAGGATGTGAAGAAGATTATCCACAATCCTTCTTACGACGACCTCTTCAAGTACGAGACTGACCCCTCTCTGACCGGGTTTGACAAAGGTCAGGTGACTGAACTCGGCGCTGTCAACGTCATGACAGGCGAGTATACCGGCCGCTCCCCCAAAGACAAATACCTCGTTAAGGACGAAACTACAGAGAACACCGTTTGGTGGACCTCCGAAGAATACAAGAATGACAATAAGCCCATCGACACAAAGGTATGGAATGAGCTCAAACAGAAGGCCGTAAAGGAGCTTTCTGACAAGACTCTATATGTCGTGGACTGCTACTGCGGTGCAAACCCCTCCACTCGCCTTAAAGTGCGCTTCATCATGGAGGTGGCTTGGCAAGCTCACTTCGTCACAAACATGTTTATCCGTCCTACCAAGGAGGAGCTCAAAGACTTAACCCCCGACTTCGTGGTGTTCAACGCCTCAAAGGCCAAATGCGAAAACTACAAAGAGCTCGGCTTGCACTCCGAGACTGTAGTTGCTTTCAACATCAAGGAGAAAGAGCAGGTAATCATCAACACATGGTACGGCGGTGAGATGAAGAAGGGCATGTTCTCAATGATGAACTACTTCAACCCCTTGCGCGGTATAGCTTCAATGCACTGCTCTGCAAACACCAACATGGAGGAGACAAGCACAGCTATCTTCTTCGGCCTTTCCGGCACCGGCAAGACCACTCTGTCTACCGACCCCAAACGTAAACTTATCGGTGACGATGAGCACGGCTGGGATGATGACGGCGTATTCAACTATGAGGGCGGCTGCTATGCCAAGGTTATCAACCTCGACAAGGAGAGCGAGCCGGACATCTACAACGCCATCCGTCGCGACGCATTGCTGGAGAATGTCACGGTAGACGCTGAGGGCAAGATAGACTTCGCTGACAAGAGCGTCACCGAGAACACTCGTGTATCATACCCCATCTATCACATCGAGAACATCGTTAAGCCCGTGAGCAAGGGTCCGGCTGCTCAGCAGGTTATCTTCCTGAGTGCCGATGCATTCGGCGTACTGCCCCCCGTGAGCATTCTGAACCCCGAGCAGGCCAAATACTACTTCTTGAGCGGCTTCACCGCCAAGCTTGCCGGTACAGAGCGTGGTATCACAGAGCCTACACCCACATTCTCAGCATGTTTCGGTGCTGCCTTCTTGAGCTTGCACCCCACAAAGTATGCCGAGGAGTTGGTTAAGAAGATGGACAAGAGTGGTGCAAAGGCTTACTTGGTGAACACCGGCTGGAACGGCACCGGCAAGCGTATCTCCATACGCGACACACGCGGTATCATCGATGCCATCCTTGACGGTGCAATCTTGAAAGCTCCGACAAAGACAATACCCTACTTCGACTTCGTCATTCCTACAGAGTTGCCCGGCGTTGATCCCAAGATTCTCGACCCGCGCGACACATACGCCAATCCCGAGGAGTGGAACAAGAAGGCAGAAGAATTGGCAAAACTCTTCATCGCCAACTTCAAGAAGTTCGAGCACAACCCCGCCGGCAAGGCACTCGTAGCCGCCGGTCCTCACATAGACTGACATAGTGTCGGCAGATATCCAAAAGTCTGCCGACATAGTGCAAAAAAATAGAGGAGAGTTTATCGGATTTTCGGTATACTCTCCTCTATTATTGTATTATGTATTATGTAGTCCGGGCAAGAAGCATTTGTGCATATTTCTCCGCACGCTTTACCCTATATTATTCCGGAAGAGTTTTCAGTACACGCTCCAATATGAAATCGAAATTGACTATTGGGTCATCATAGATAGCTTGTCCATAAGTGTAATCGTTGAGATTGAACTCATCGCCGAAGAATTCACGCATAAGAGCAACCAACTGAATAGCCATCTCACGTTCAGTATCAAAGCATAAATAGTCATCAAAATTAATGCTTTGTGTTTCTATCTTCTGATAAGTATAGATGTTTCTGTTCATTCCTTGTTTCCACTCATGCGTATCGGAATCTCCATAAAGAAATGGAGATTCATATTGTATGACAAAACCATTTGCGGAGCTACTCAATATTTCACAGTCGCGACCGGCAATAGTCACATGTGTATTATCTTCGCTAAGTTCAATAGGAGTAGAAATAAAGACAGTCGAATTTTGACCGGTATGCTTGCAATAAAGTAGCCAAGGGGTCATTAACGGACTTGGTCCCGTACCTTTAAACATTTGGTATGGGGCCCACGTACGGCCATTCTTTATATGAAGTACACTTGGAACACGAATTTCGTACCCTGCTATATATTTCAAATCTTGATATTCCCACTCGTTATTGGTTCTTTCACTTTTGTTGTAATATTCAGTATTCACTAATTTATATGTAGCTTCCCCTTTCTCAACTATCATCTTCTTGAAAGGCTCTGCTTTCTGTTCAGGAGTCGGCTCGTCTTTTGAGCAAGAGCAAACCAGCAATACACAAGCTGTCACCAGCAGCATTTTTATAATCTTCATAATTAAATTTTATTTTTTTGGTTCGAAATTACCCCAATACCAAATGTTTGTAAATTCATATTGTGAAACACTCTGAAGATTCTCTTTCATGTCTGATTCGTCATATTCATCAGGGATTGTGCCTGTATGCTGACCATCAGGACATGCAAAATATCCATTATTATAACCACCCCAACCCCAAACACAATGGAATAGATTATAATACATTGTCTTAGTGGGGTCAGAAATTGCATTCCATT
>N._stephensi_709_foregut__coassemble_825_pt1 | contig 10343 bp, 10 predicted proteins | sample N__stephensi_709_foregut__metabat2_high_PE_009 | metagenome-assembled genome bin N | reverse complement strand
GTTTGAGACCAGCGCGTCTACCGATTCCGCCATCAGGGCTTGCGAGTGCAAAGTTAGCACTTTTTATCGATATGACCAAATCTTTTTTTACCATACATGCCCCAAATAACCCTTCAGAATCTCATCTCCTTCTGTTTCATATCGCTAAAAAACTGAATATCAGTCATTAAATATGGTCATACATACACCATTATCCAAAACATGACATGCGGTTAGATAGCTTGAATGGTCGGTAATGCTTCTTCGATTACACATAATAGCAAAATTTTTTTTCGTTGGGGTGTCACAAAATGGGGGGATGTTGCGTCTTTATAGTGTAGGCCGACAATCAGGTTGAGTTATGAGGTTGGCCACATGTGATTTGATCGTTTAGTTAATGCTTTGAATAGTTTAGTTAGAATGCTTTGGATGCCGCGAGGTTTGAAATATTGATTGATAAGTGTCGAGAGCCTATGATAAGACGCGCCATGGCACTTGTCCGCGATGAGACGGAGGCTCATGAATTGGTGCAAGATGTGTGTATCAAGTTGTGGGAGAATTCCTCCGGCCTCGCGTCAGCCGATAATCCGACAGCCTATTGTCTGAGAGCCGTACACAATGCCGCCATCTCGGTTTTGCGACGTCAGAAGAGGTTCGACTCGCTGGACGAGGTCAGTCAAGAGCCAACGGTGGAGCCCTCGGATGAGTCGGATTACCTCAAAGCACTCATTGAGCAATTGCCCCAAAATCTTCGTGCCGCATTCCTTTTGCGGCAAGAGGGTTTTGAGTATGAAACTATAGCTCGGCGCTTGGGCGTGCAACCGGAGAATGTACGCCAAATGATATGCCGGGCAAGAAAACGTTTGAGAGAGTTATATGCGCAAGAATACTGATATACAATATTTTCGCCGACTCATGGAGCTTTGGCTCGAGGGCGAGACGAGTGTGGCGCAAGAGCACGAGTTGACTAATCTTGCTTGCGAGCTGTGGCGTGACCCGTCAGCAGCACTATCTGACAGTGACCGCCGGGATATAAATATGTTGGTCGGACTGGCCGCCGTGGATACTTCAGAAATACCGACGGCAAACACCGTTACGCATAAGCGCCGCACACTGTGGACAATAATTTCCGCGGCTGCTGTGCTGGCTCTGTTGCTCTGTGCCGGTATATGGATGTTTCATCCCGAGGATAAATCATCGGCTCCACAGTTGGCCAAGGCAGAGCAGGCTGATGTGCCGCACAAGGATGCAATTGCACAAGCAGATATGCCTGCTGAGCATCCTTCCGCTCCCGGCGAAGAAGAAGCAGTGTCCGCATCTGAACCGGTTGAAACAACTGCCGAAAGCCATGTAGTTGCCACCACACGGATGGTTAAGGCCGAAACTTCTTGCCCGGCTGACACAATCTCTGTGAGAGAAGTTACCGACCCTGATGAGGCTTTAGCTCTTATGAATGAGAGCTGCACCTTGCTTGCGGAAAGCTTCCGTATTGCGGAACAAAACAGCACACAAGCTGCCCAAACAATTGCAGATAAAATAAGTAAACTTACAGATATAATTTGATTATGAAGAAGAGAATCTTAACACTGATGTGCGCTCTGACAGTGAGTATGTTAGTCGCAATGACATTTGCGCAAGAGCGCTTGTTGCCCAATCTCAAGAAGATGGACAATCTCGAGTCCGTATATGTTGGTAAAACCCTGTTGCGGATGATTGCCAACGAGAATGTCGAGGGGCTGAATTTGGCTGACGGGATGTTTGACGCAGCCGACTTTATCAAGTATATCGACTCGATAGAGGTCATAAGTGCCGAGTCCAAGAAGGCGACCAACTATCTGCGACCGCTCGCCGAGGAGGCTATCAGCAAGCTGAATGATATGGAGCTCGCCATGCAGACTGAAGACAATAACGAGTATGTACGTATATATGTGCAGCCCACAGCAGACGGCAATTCTTTCTCCCGAATAGTTGTTGTCAACAGTGAAGAAGGCGAATATAACATCATAGACATGAGGGGAACTTTCCCATATGACATTCTGTCCTCCTTTACGGAGAACTGACATATAGATATGATAGATTCTTATACTGTTAAAAATGAGGCCGGTAAGCAGACTGCTTATCGGCCTCATTGGGGTTGGAATAGAATGGTTTAGGTTTTAGCATGTTATTTTTTGCGACGCCGTACGGACTTCTCGGCTGCGGAGTTGGGCGCACCGGGGTCGCTGCTTTGCACTTTAGACTTTGCCGGCTTCTTCTTGCTGCGCGCCGATGTGGTTTTCTTCTTGGTTGTGGAGGCCTTTTGTGAGCGCGCGGATGACTTGCGTGTGCTGTCGTCGACACGTTCGGAGATACCTTCGGAGTCAGCTGCATCCGAGTCGGTATTCACATCTTCACCATTGGCGCGAGCCTCCTCCAGCTCAGCCAGACGCTCCTGCTCGGCGAGATACTCTTCGCGTGTGGGGACCCATAAATTCTTGTCGAAGGCTCTTAGACGCTGCTCTATGCTGTCCTGAGCCATCTTCAGGTCATCTTCGTCCTGGTAAATCTGTGCCAGGGCCAGATTGCGCATGTTCTGTGTCTTATAGATATCCCCTTTGTAAAATCCGAGGTTGAAGTAGTCATCGAGGCTGTATAGCGGCAAGTTGTTGTCATCAGTCAGGAAGACATATTGTTGAGCCAGATATGGTCTTAGCTGGTCAAACTTTACCCAAAACATGGGGTAGCGGTTTTGATCGCCGAAGTCGCCGTACTTGTTGAGCACCGGGCAAATGGCTTCGACTCGAGTCTTCATCTGATTGGACCGCTTGTCAAACTTCCACTTCTCGATGATGTAGTAGTTAAGCACCTGATTGGTGGGTACGTCAGCCTCTTCGATGGTGACACCGCCGTTACGTCCGCCGTTGCTCTGATAGTAAATGCCGAAGCGGTCGAGCATCTCCGGAATGTTGACTTGGTACTTCTCGGTGAAGACTTCTCGCCCGTCGAGGTATTCGTAAGCCGGGACTTTGCCCTCGGTGACAAGACGCAGGATGAGTCTGAAGAGGTTCTCCTTGCCGTCTATGACATCCTCGGGGAAGTATAGCGGGGCATTCTCATCTTTGCTAAGGTCAATCTGGCGATAAATGACTCTCATCCACGACAAGTCGGCATCATGTGGCTCCTTGACGTCGTAGAAGTTCTGCATGCGTTCGGTGATTTTGACACCGGCTTCGGCCTCTGTCTGACCGCGCTTCTTGCGATCCTTGCTTACGCGGCGAGTGACACCGGAGCCACTCTCTACTTGTGCGAAAGCGCTCACCACTGTGGCCAGCAGCAATGTGCCTGCTATTATGTGACGTAAAATCTTCATTGAGTTTATCGGTTGGATTCTCGGACATGAGGTCGAGAATTTGTTGCTTTAATTTCTATTTTAATTGTGGCAGCCACCTAAATTGAGTTCCTGCTTGACTAATTAAGTGAAACCTGTATGGGTGGTACATCACGCGTTATGCCGTCCGGGCCTTTGGCTTTGATGTTGCCTATAATGAAAGTTTTGCCGGGCTTCAGGTTCTTGAATTGAGCCTGCTGGCGTGCCGAGAATGATGCTCCGGCACTGTTCTCCGGTATGGCATTACCCATCTGGTCAAACACGATGGTCTGGAATGATACTACCTGATATTGTATGTCGAGGACACCATCGTCCAATGCGGCACCCAAGCCGGTGGCACTCATAAGTTGTGCCTTGGAGATGCGTCGTGGTGCACCCTTGTATTGCACTATGTTGCCGGAACCATCCTTCAGAGGTATGTATGCCAGCGGGTCGGGCAATTTGCGTACACGGAATGTCATGGAGCCCAGATTGGTAGTAGTGCCGTTCATGTTGGCGGACACCGTGATGGTAGCTTCCTGACCCACGCCGGTGGAGCGTGCTATCCACTTGTCACCATTGCGGGTGAGTGACCCGTTGGATATGGTGGCGTTCAGTGCGCTCATGGGTATACCCGGAGCGGATATGCTGATGGGGTTGTCTATACCGGCATACAACACGTTCATCATCGTGGGGGAGATGGTCACCATCGGCTCGATGACGGTATATGAGGACTCGAAGGGATATTTGCCCATAGAACCGTCATGCTTGAGCACTTCGATAAATCCGGAGTACTTGTGCTCACCTATGCCGGAAGCGGCAAAGGAGTATTTGCCTCCGCGTATCTCGCTGCCTCCAACATATACTCGCGGGCGGTTAGTGGTGTCGACGGCTGCCAGCACGATGTCGGCTTCATATCGTCCGCCTTGCATTACCATGGTGGAGCGCGGTATGACGTATGCGCCCAGTTCGTTGGCAAGCATGGTGCCGGGAGGTATAATCTCACCCTCGTCGCCATATGTGATGGAGCTTATGACTGATGACAGGGCATCGCTCTCACTCTGACGCAGGTTGTTTTGCAAGTGTGTGAGATATGTGATAGCCGCAATGGCGGGCATATTCTCAAAGTTAGCCACCTCCCACACGGCATTGGTGGGTTTGCCATACTCGTCGAGCACGGTGGTTGAGAGCATACCGGCTACGGCTTTTTTCTTCTCGGGGTCATCAATCAGGGCTGTCATGAAGCTGCTGTAGGCATCGAGCTTTTCGTGCAGCTTCTTGCCGCGCTGAGTGATGGGGTCGAGCATTGTGACGCCGGAGGCTTCCAGGTCGTCGCGGTTTACCAACTTCATGTAGTTGGCGGTCGGACCGTCAGCCTGCTTGGCGATGAGTATCTTGAGTTGTTCTATGTCATTATACAAGGAGTCAGTCTGTTGTCTGACCTGAAGGCCTTGTTTGTACCAGGGCTCGACTACGTCGGGCTGCTCGCGGTACAGGTCTTCAAGGTATCTGAACTGAGCGCGGTTCTTCTCCGTCATGTTTTGCGAAGTGCGCTGCAGACCTGTCTGCACTTGGGAGAAACCGTTAAGCACATCGCTGCTGACATTCAGAGCCAACATGGCGGTCAGCACGATATACATCAGGTTTATCATCCTCTGGCGGGGAGACATCCTTGCTACGTTGTTGCTTCCTCCGGCCATCTGTTTGTTATGAGTTAGAGTCCGCTGTACGTGCGAACGGGTTTTCTACTGCGCCGTTGCCGGACGGTGCTTGTCCGGCGCCCATCATGGGGTTGTACATATTGATGGTCATGGCGGTAATCATCTTTTCGTATACGGAGTTGAGCTGCTTCATGTAGCGAGCCATCTTCTCTGTCTCTTCGCAATAGCGAGAGCTCTCGTTGGCACTCTTCTCGTACATGTCGCGAATGTCCTTCAAGCCGCGGTTGACACGATCAATGGAGTCAAGCTGTGAGGCAATGCTCTTGAGCTGTATCTCGTAGATGGTGTTCAGACCGGAGACGTTGCGATTGAGAGCCTCCATTTGCTCCACATAGCCGCCTGACGACTGCTGTATGTTCTCGCTGTTCTGTGTGATAGCCGAGTATGACTGCAGCAGAGTGGTGCTTACGGAGTTAAGCTGTTCGGTGGTGGTGCGCAAGGCGTTCATCTGCTCTGTGATGCCGGATATGCCTTGCAGATAGTTCTGTGTGGCAGTGGTGAGTTCGGCCATTTGGGAGAGCTGGTCTGAGGCGGCTGCCAGTTTGGCTATACTGTCGCGCAGCGAGAGGGTGTCTTCCTCGCTCAGAGCGAGAGCCGGGACGCCGGCGGCGGCAGCAGCCTGTTCGGCAGACGGCATACTCTGATAGTTGCCATAATCGGGCGCCTCACCATGCATGTCTATACCGGTACCGTTCTCAAAGTCCGGGCGGTCTGCGGCATCATGGCTGTCGAGCACCGGGAATACTTCCTCCCATGCGTACTCCTTGGGCGGGCGGTCAAACGCAGTGAGAATGAACATCGCAATCTCAGTACCCATACCGATACACAGCAGTGTGCTGCCGCCGGGCAAGTGGAGGATTTTGAAGAGTGCTCCCCAGATGACGATGGCGGCACCTATGGAGTATGCAAAGTTGAAGAAACGCTGACCCTTGCTGCCGTGCAGGAAGCGCTCTATGAAGTTACCGAATTTTCTGATTTTTCCCATTTCTGTGTGTATGGTGTAAGTAGCCGGTATTATTCAACCGCTACAATATGTTTAATATTAGGGTTATGAGATTACTTGCGGTTTTTGTTTTTAGTGCCGCGAGCAAAGCCTACCTGGGTGCGCACATTGCGGAATCCGATGTAAGAGCGTTGCTCGTTCTGATACTCCCACTGTCGCAAGTCGGAGCGCAGGTTGTGTGCCACATCCTTCCAGGAGCCGCCGCGTACTATTTTGCGCTTCATCTTGTAGGGGTCTTCCAATGCCGCGTCATAGCGATATTCGGGGTTCATATCCGAGGTGAGCTTGTTGAGAGACTCGGTATAGGCCGTTGAGGTCCACTCGCTGACGTTACCGGCCATGTCAAACAAGCCGAAGTCGTTGGGGGCATATGTACCCACTTGCGAGGTGATGAGGTGGCCGTCCCGTATGAAGTCTCCCTCCAGCGGTTTGAAGTTGGCATAGAAGCATCCACGCTCGTCCATGGGGAGAGTCTCGTCCCAGGGGTATGAGCTCTCGGAGTTGCCGGCGCGTGCCGCATACTCCCATTCAGCCTCTGTGGGCAGACGATAAGGCTCTATATAGACACCCTCTTTGCCCAATGAGCGACGCAAGAAGTCTGTGCGCCAATTGGAGAATGCGTTGGCCTGCTCCCAGCTGACACCCACTACCGGGTAGTCATTGTAGCCGGCGTGTGAGAAGTACATACGTGTGTACGGCTCATTGTAGGCATTGTCAAAGTCATTGATCCAGCATGTGGTATCCGGATATACGTTGACGATGTATGTGTTGAGGAAGTCGTACTCGCCGGTGAGAGGACGGCTCACTGTCTCGCGCACTATGCGCCCCTCATCGTCCATATAAGCGGTGTCTTTGCTTATTGTGGGCAGCTCGGTGTTCACCGGGTTGTCGGTGTTGTAGTCGCGACGTGTGGGGTCAAGGCGGTTTTTGCGCTGAGCGGCTGCCGTGTGATTATATATCTCGTAGCGATAGTTGAGCTGTGTGGGGTCGAGTTCGCGACATCCGGTGATGGGGTTTGTGCGATACACACTCTCGATGGCACGCTGCTCATCCTCGTTGGCGTTGCGCCATGGGATAGCTTTGTTCCAGTTCAGATAGGGCTTAATGGGGTTACCCTCTTTGTCTTCCTCAATCTTGAAGTCTTCGTTGCCGCCATAAGCGGGGTCGGCGAGACGTTCGCGGATAATGGAGTCGCGCACCCAGAATACAAACTGCTTATACTTGCTGTTTGTCACCTCGGTCTCGTCCATCCAGAAAGCATCCACACTCACACCGCGAGGGTCAGCTTTAATGCCCCAGACGCTGTCATCCTGAGCCGGACCCATCTTCCAGGCTCCCCGGTCTACGAGTACCATGCCATAGGGAGTGGGTTCGGAGAAGGAGGTGCCTCCAACGCCGGTCACCTCACCGCCGGCAGCACTGCTGCGTGATGACATACAGGAGGTGAGCACTGCGCCGCCGGCCAGCATCGTCACCGCCAGCGTCAGCAGATTGCGCTTACCACCTTGCAAGGTGTGCAAATATTTATTAAGTGTTTGTTTCATATCGTATTGCGTGTAATTAGCATGTTAGTAAATTGACCTCCTGCCTACATAAAGCGGATGGACCGATGTTTATTCTTGTTCTTCTGCGAGAAGTCGAGCTTCAGTGAGTATCCGGCCACTAACTCGTGGCTGCCCGATGAGGCTTTGGCTATCGCCGAGAGAGGATACTCATAGCTGTACCCCAGGTAGAAGTTCTTGATTTCGGCAGCCAGACTCACATTTATCCCCGACTTATAGCGGTATCCGAGGCCAAAGCTGAATAAGCGATTGTATCGAGCACGCATGTCTATCTGTCCGGTAAAGTCAGTCAAGTCTGTCATGACGATGACAGAGGGCTGCAATTCAAATAACGTATTTTTTAGCGGAATATTGCTTCCGGCGGTAAAATAGAGTGTTCTGTCGAGTTTTATGTCGTATTCTTGCGTCTCGGAGCTCTCCGATCCTTCAAGCGACATGGTGATGGTGGGTGCCATGAGGTGACGGCCGGAGATGCCGACATAAAATTTGGGATGCGTGTACCACAATCCGGCTGACAGGTCGATGCTGTTGCCCGAAAGGTCTTGCGTAGGTATCGCCTCATCGGTGTCGTGATAGTCATCGCCATCGGGCAGTATGACCTCGCTCCCTTTGAATTTGGTGTTGAGGTATGCTCCCTGCACACCGATACTCAGTTGCCCCTTAAACAGGTTGATTTTATATGAGGCTTGAACACCCAGGTCCAGATTGGAGAATAATCCGATACCCTCCTGCATGAGAGCCACACCTATACCGATGCGTTTCTTGCCTATCTGAACAGGCATGTCGGCGGTACCGGTGAAGCTCTTGGGCGCATTGTCAATGCCAATCCACTGCAGTCTGGCACCGCCGCGTATGCGCAAGTAGTCGGTGCTGCCGGTAGCTCCGGCATTGTACAGGGTGGGCAGTTGATAGTATTGCGAGAAGAGTGCCTCGGCATTTTGCGCGCTTACAAGCAGTGGCGCTGTAATAGCTATCAGACTTAAAATGAGTATTTTGAGTGATTTGGGCATTGACTGATTTTCAAACATCGGCAGACTCTGTGTGTTTTTTCAAGTCCGCCATTAGTCATTTATTCAAAATAGAATGTTAGAACTATCATATTGTTTTTCACCTTGCTGAGCGACTCGGTCATATTCATCATCGCCGGGTTGTCCGCCAGGTCGGGACGGTCATGCTTCAGGACATCCGTCAGGCCGAAACAGAACTTTATCTCCGGATTTAGCTTGAAGAAGGGGAGATAGAAGTCGCATCCCAGACCTATGGTGAGGTAAGCGTCCATGGCATTGAACTGCAGGAAGTCGCTTCGCTTCTTGCTGACATCGAGCGAGCCCATTATACCTCCGGTGACGTATGGGCGAACATTCTTGTATCTGTCGCCCGAGATCTTCAGATCCAGCGGAAATACCACATACGCACTCTTGATGTCTTGTTTCTCAACAGCTCCGGAGTTGTGCTCTATGAAGTGTGCCGTCTTGTTGCCGAAATACATGCCCGGGCTGAAGCGTAAGTTGAAGTATTGGTGCAGTCGCAAGTCGGCCAACACGTTGACACAAAAGCCGGGACTATAGGATGGCACTTCGGCAAACCAATTCTCACCCTCCGGGGTGGTATATCCGTTGTGCGTAAACTTAAGGTCTTGAAAATGTGCGCCTATGGAGAAGCCCAAATGCCAACGCTTTTGGTCGGCATACAGGCGATTGCCCACAAAGTCATTGCGCTGAGCCGCTGCTGACAAGCTCACAATGGCTAATGTCATCAAGACGGCAACACGCAGCCACTTTGTTGCATGTCCGTGTATAGTGTGATATGTGCTGTAAAATAGCTTCATTATTTACATAACGCACATATCCGTAATTTATTGTATGGTAACAGCAAGCTGACAAATTTGCGACTTCAACTTATTTATTGATTCCGTATAGTCGCCTGCTTGGAGAGTCAAAATTCGGTGAAATTGATGGCAATTCAAGCGGACGCACGAGTTGTGCGCCCCTACAAGGTGTTACAGGTCATCTGTTTATGGACACGGAATGATGTGATACAAAAGAGGGTGTATCAAGTTGATGATACACCCTGTCAGACTATAAGAAAGCGGATTGAGACTCAATCCGCTTGTGCCTATTTTATTTGCCGAGTTCAGCTGACGGTTTGAATTTAACAACCTTGCGAGCCGGAATCTCGATTTTCTCTTTTGTGCGAGGATTGATGCCGGTGCGAGCCTCCTTGTTGACAACACTGAAAGTGCCGAAGCCGAGAAGGGCCACCTTATCTTCGTTGGCCAAAGCCTGAGCTATTGACTCGAGAGTTGCATCGAGAGCAGCCTTTGCACTTGTCTTGTTGATGCCGGCCTTTGCGGCGATTTCATTAATCAATTCTGTTTTGTTCATAGTTCAATATCTGTTATAAAGTGATACTCCAATTGTGTGTTGTCGAACGGGCAGGAATTTCTATCGTGAATTTCACCCCTCGAAAATAACATGTATTTGTCCCGAGGGATATCCCCCCTAACTAATTGTGTTAGCATAGCAAATCACCGCTAAAAGAGCCTCCCGGCGATTATGGCGACAAATATAATACTATTTCGCTAAATAAACAAATAAAAACCAAAAAAGTATGTCAATACACCCTAAAAACACCCATAAATACCGGATTTCATGTGTTTGTCGGCAATAATTTACGGAGATTGAACACATACTAATGAGGTGCCCTGAAATTTTTTTTAATTTTTTTTAGAT
>N._stephensi_709_foregut__coassemble_801_pt1 | contig 10545 bp, 8 predicted proteins | sample N__stephensi_709_foregut__metabat2_high_PE_009 | metagenome-assembled genome bin N | reverse complement strand
GAAGACTATTGTGCCAACCTCAAGACACAACGCACACCCGGAGGAGACGAGCTGCTCCTCGCTCGCGAGACTATCGTGGTTGCCGCACGTGCTGCCGGCATTGACGCACTCGACACCGTATACTCCAATCTCAACGACATGGAGACATTCCGTAAGGAAGTAGAGCTGATACATCGTCTCGGCTTTGACGGCAAGTCAATCATCAATCCTCGCCAAATCGAAGTTGTAAACAGCGTCTTCGCCCCCACAGAAAAGGCTATCGAGAAAGCACGCACCATTTTGGCCGCCATCAAAGAAGCAGAGAAGAAGGGTTCGGGCGTTATTGCCGTCAACGGCAAGATGGTAGACCGCCCGGTGGTAATACGTGCTCAACGCACGATAGATCAGGCCATAGCCTCCGGCATACTGACAGCAGAGGAAATTTAATCAGCTACTTAAACAAGACTCGAAATGAACAACATAGACGAGCGCTCACAGCTCATAGCCGATGCGGCTAAACAATTGGGCAAGGAGGTATTCAACCCCGAAGCCTTTGCCAAGAACCCCAAGCAGCGTCGCGAACTGCAAAAGGAGAGTTCAAAGTTAGTAAGTTTGGAAGAGGCCATCAAAGGCAGCGGACTGAAAGACGGCATGACAATATCATTTCACCACCACTTCCGCGGCGGTGACAAGGTTGTGAATATGGTGGTAGCCAAGCTCGCAGAGATGGGCTACAAGAACTTGCATTTGGCTGCCTCATCACTCTCCGATGTGCATCTGCCGCTGGTAGAGCATATCCGTAATGGTGTGATAGGCCGCATATCCACATCCGGTCTGCGCGGCGAGTTGGCCAACCAAATTTCACATGGTTTGATGGACGAACCGGTGATATTCCGCAGCCATGGTGGTCGCGGCAGCGCCATTGCCAATGGCGACTTGCACATCGATGTGGCCTTCCTCGGAGCATCTTCAGCCGACCCGTTAGGCAACGCTTGCGGCTACTCTCGCTCAGAGAATGCAAAATCCATCTGCGGCTCTCTGGGATACGCCTTGCCCGATGCACGATATGCCGACAAGGTGGTAATCCTCACAGACGACTTGGTAGACTACCCCAATACCCCCAACAGTATCTCCGAGCATGATGTTGACTATGTAGTGGAGGTAGACTCTGTAGGCGACAGCTCCAAGATATCATCAGGAGCAATACGCGACTCAAAGAACCCCAGAGACATCCTCCTGGCACAACAGGCAGCCAAAGTGATTATCAACAGCGGCTACTTCAAACCCGGCTTCTCCATACAGACCGGCACCGGCGGTGCATCATTAGCTGCCGTGAAGTATCTGCGCGAAAGCATGATAGAGCAAGGAGTAAAAGCCTCATTCGCCCTGGGTGGCATAACAGCCCACATGGTGAAGCTGCATGAAGAAGGACTCATCGAAAGACTCATCGATGTTCAATCCTTCGATAAAGTTGCCGCCATGTCACTGCGCGACGACATGATGCACAAGGAAGTTGCCGCATACGAATATGCTGCAGCCGATGAGCCCGGCTCTGCCGTTCACTACCTCGACATTGTCATCCTTTCAGCTCTTGAGGCGGATGTCAACTTCAATGTAAACGTGCTTGTAGGCAGTGACGGTATCATCCGCGGTGCTATCGGCGGTCACCCCGACACAGCTGCCGACTCGGCATTGTCCATTATAGTATGTCCGCTGTTGCGTGGCAGAATACCTTGCGTGGTAGACGAGGTCACCACCCACATAACACCCGGAAGCACCGTTGATGTCATCATCACCGAATACGGCATTGCCGTCAATCCGCGTCGCCCGGAATTAGCCGAGCGTCTCAAAGCTGCCGGCCTTAATGTGGTAGACATCCACACATTGCGCGACAAGGCAAACTCCATTATCGGCGATTTGGAACCGATACCCTTCGGCGACAAAGTGGTCGGCGTGGTTATGAACCGCGATGGAAGCGTGATGGATGTTATCCGCAACGTTACTGACTGATTACCCGCACAATACCTATGGCTATAACACTGACACAGCTGCTTGACTCTCGCGACAAACGTCGAGACAGACAGCTGTGTCTGTCAGCCCGATATCCCGATTGCGCGCTCATAGTGCTGACAATCAATATCCCCGGAGCAGAAAAGCGCACCGACAGCTCATTGGTGATAGCCAAAGCCGGACAGAAAGCCATACTTGAAGCTATCGGCAAGACGATCATACATGATGAGCACGCCGACTTGCAGACCGGATGGGAGTCATACTTCGTCACCTCCATGTCTGCCACTGAGGCCAAACGTGCCGCAATAGATATTGAATGCAACCACCCTCTTGGCAGACTTATGGATATTGACGTAATCGGCAACGACGGCGTGCCACTCTCGCGTACTGATGAAAGCATGCCCTCACGCAAATGCCTCATTTGCGATGACGATGCACGCGCTTGCATGAGGTCACAGAGACATTCTATTGAAGAATTAACCGCCAAAATCAAGGCTCTCACTGATGAATACCTTCGACGGATATGAGATACGCGAACTGATGCTCGGCATAAGTCGTTTGCACAGAGAGTGGTTAACTCTGCTTAAAGCTAACGGCTTGACGCCCGAACAAGAGCCGGACTACGCCCTTGGTGTATTTGACAGTGATGACAAGCTGCAAGCCACAGCCTCATTGTGCGACAATGTGATAAAATTCGTTGCCACATCTGAGGCAGTGCGCGGTCAGGCGGTTCTCAACCCCCTTATCACAAGACTTCGAAGCGAGGCATTCGCAAGAGGTATTGACAACCTGTTTATCTATACCAAGCCGGAATATATCGTCACATTCGAGTCATTAGGCTTTCATCTTACAGGCAAGGCCACACGTGCCGCACTTCTTGAGAGCGACCGACATGCGCTGAGCCGATACGAGAGATACCTGCGCACATTGCCTCGCGGCAACCGCACCGGTGTGATAATCATGAACGCCAATCCCCCCACCAAGGGGCACATATACCTCATACAATGCGCTGCACAAGAGGTTGACTGTCTCACTGTAATACCCCTTGCCGACAATAAGCATACGCTGTTTCCCGCTTCCGAACGCATTGACACCTTACGCCGCGCAACTGCCGACATGCCAAACGTCACAGTCGCCGAGGCGAGTCCATACTGCATAAGCGGAGCTACATTCCCCACATACTTCATTAAAAGTGTGGAGGAATGTACCGACACCCATATCGAGCTCGATTTGGACATCTTCGGTACACACATAGCCCCAAGCCTTGAAGCGACAATTCGCTTTGTGGGTGACGAGCCGACAGACCCTCTCACAGCTCGATACAACATGCTCATGCCTGCCATACTAAAAAAGTATGACATAAGTGTAAAACAGTTCGCACGGCTTGCTGACAAGGACGAAGAACCTTTGTCCGCATCCCGCGTCCGCAAACTATTGGAAGACGGAGCGTTGGGCAAAGCTATCGACATGGTACCACTCGCGAGTCTGCCAATGCTGATGGCATATACAGCATGTCAGGCACTCCTCACGGAGCTGAATGTCACACCGAAGCCCGGACTGGTAGACTGCAATAACTCCGGCGCTCATAAGGATATGGATTATGGCACGATGACACGCAGCATCGAAGCCTTAAGGCCATACTTTTATCAGCTGTCAAGGGCGGCATTGACAGATAATGAGGTCAACGCAGCCCTCCTGCAACCCATAGGGCTGCAAGCTGAGAAAGCCATGTTGGCAGCTACCGGCAACGTCAACACCCATCGTGGTGCACTCTTCTCCCTCGGTCTGTGTGTATGCGCGGCCACAAAGCTGATTGCCGCCAATGCTCTCAGTGAGGATAACCTGATTAAAACCATATCCGAGATAGCCTCAACATTCCCTGCCGCGACAGGAACCCATGGTGCGGAAATGGCAAGACGATATAACATACCCACCGCACTGGAGTCGGCACGCGACGGATACTCCCGGCTCATCCGCGAGCTGCGGCTTGAGCCCAATATGCACAGACGACTGCTTGCTATAATGAGCAGCTTGATTGACAGCAACATCTATTATCGCGGAGGCAAGGAAGCCGCCGAATATGTGCGCGAAGCAGCCAATCGTATGCTGCAAAACGAATGTGAAGCAGCCGACATGGCCGAGCTTGACCGCGACCTCACGGCACGAAACCTCTCCCCCGGAGGAGCAGCCGACATGCTCGCCCTCTCAATCTTCATAAATAATCTGATGAATAATCATCATTAAACAGAAACAACATTTACTAACCCCCATAAATCTACAAATTTACCATGGTAGAAATTTTTGACAAAGGTGTATACCTTGTGGACAATGGTCGCACAATAGCTACCGACACCACCGGGCTGCCCGCACCCGATGCGGCTCGTGAGAACACCATCACCTACTCCATCCTACGCTCACACGACGTGGATGGCTCTAAAGGCGAAGACATGCGTATCAAGTTTGATGCCATGATGAGCCATGACATTACTTACGTAGGTATCATACAGACTGCTCGCGCTTCCGGTCTGAAGAAGTTCCCCCTCCCCTATGCCATGACCAACTGCCACAACTCATTGTGTGCCGTAGGCGGTACAATCAATGAGGATGACCACGTATTCGGACTCTCAGCCGCCAAGAAGTATGGTGGTATATATGTACCGGCCAATCAGGCTGTAATCCACCAGTATGCTCGCGAGGCAATGGTTAAGTGCGGCAACATGATACTCGGCTCCGACTCTCACACTCGCTACGGCTCTCTGGGTAATATGGGTGTCGGCGAAGGCGGCGGCGAACTCGTAAAGCAATTGCTCAACAACACTTGGGACATCAAAGCTCCCGAAGTGGTACTCGTATGGCTCGAAGGCTCTCCTCGCAAAGGTATCGGCCCGCACGATGTGGCTATCTCTCTTGTAAAGGCTGTCTTCGACAACGGCTTTGTCAAGAATAAAGTACTCGAATTTGCCGGCCCGGGCGTGAAGAACCTCCCCATTGACTTCCGTAACGGCATAGACATCATGACCACAGAGACTACCTGCCTCAGCTCTATCTGGATCACCGATGACGAGGTGCGCAAACACTATGAGCAGCACGAACGTCCCGAAGACTACAAGGAGCTTAATCCCGGCGAGGTTGCTTACTATGACGGCATGATCAAGATAGACCTCTCAAAGCAAGAGTCTATGATAGCTCTCCCCTTCCACCCCTCAAACGCCTACACCATCCACGAGCTGCAGGCAGACCCGGAGCGCATACTCCGCGAGGTGGAAGAAGATGCACGCAAACGCTTCGGCGATAAGATAGACATCGATCTGGTAAGCAAGATTAAAGACGGCAAAGTGATGGCCGACCAGGGTATCATAGCCGGCTGCTCCGGCGGTACATACGACAACCTGGCTGAGGCTGCCTCTATACTCAAAGACAAATCTGTAGGTAACGACTACTTCACCATCTCCGCATACCCGCAGTCAGTACCCGTATATATGGCTGCCACACGCGACGAGGTTATCTCCGAAATGCTCGGTGCCGGTGTGGTAATCAAGCCCGCCTTCTGCGGCCCCTGCTTCGGTGCCGGTGACGTACCTGCCAACAATGGCCTCTCTATCCGTCACACCACTCGCAACTTCCCCAACCGCGAAGGTTCAAAACCCGGTCAGGGTCAAATCTCATTGGTTGCACTCATGGATGCCCGCTCTATCGCCGCAACAGCTGCCAATGGTGGCGTAATCACTGCTGCAACTGACATCGAATACACCAACGAGCACAACCCCTACAAGTATGACGGACGCATCTATCGCAACCGTGTATACAACGGCTTCGGCAAGGAAAATCTTGACGAAGAGCTCCGCTATGGTCCCAACATCAAAGACTGGCCCAAGATGTATGCCATGCAAGAGAATATGCTCCTCGAGCTCGCTGCCGTGATACACGACCCCGTCACCACCACCGACGAGCTTATACCCTCCGGTGAGACATCATCTTACCGCTCCAACCCGCTGAAGCTCTCCGAGTTCGCCCTCTCACGTCGCGTGCCCGAGTATGTCGGCATATCAAAGCGCATTCAGGCTGAAGACCTTGAGCGTCGTGCCGGCAACTGCCCCGAGAATGTGAAGAAGGTTATGAGCCGTGTAGGTGCTCCCGTAGAAGAGACTTCTCTCGGCTCTTGCGTATTTGCCAATCGTCCCGGCGACGGCTCTGCTCGCGAGCAAGCTGCCAGCTGTCAAAAGGTGCTCGGCGGTGATGCCAACATCTGCTACGAATACGCCACAAAGCGTTATCGCTCCAACTGTATCAACTGGGGTATCGTGCCCTTCACCATCGACAAAGACACTGAGTTCAACTACCTCCCCGGAGACTTCGTGTATGTACCCGGTATCCGCAAGGCTATCCTCGAGGGCAAAGAGCAGATTGACGCCAAAGTCATCACTGCCGACGAGGTGAAAGACATCACCCTCTACTTCAAGAACCTCACAGCCGATGAGCGTCAAATCCTCGCTGACGGCTGTCTGATGAACTATTACGCTGCACAAAACAAATAATCCAATATACCATAAAAAACAATGGAAAAAATCAAGATGACCACTCCCCTGGTGGAGATGGACGGCGACGAGATGACTCGCATCCTCTGGAAGATGATCAAAGATGAGCTCATCCTCCCCTTCGTAGACCTGAAGACAGAGTACTTTGACTTGGGTCTGGAGAAACGCGATGCTACTGAAGACCGCATCACGGTAGAAGCCGCCGAGGCCACCAAGAAGTATGGTGTAGCCGTCAAGTGCGCCACTATCACTCCCAATGCTCAGCGCATAACAGAGTATAACCTGCACAAGATGTGGAAGAGCCCCAACGGCACTATCCGTTCACTGCTCGACGGCACAGTGTTCCGCACACCCATCACTATCCCCTCAATCAAACCGGCCGTAAAGAGCTGGCGCAAGCCCATCACCATTGCACGTCACGCATATGGCGATGTATACAAGAATGTGGAGATTCGCGCTGACCAAGCCGGTGTGGCCAAACTCGTATTCGAGGCAGCTGACGGCACTCGCCAAGAGGAGATCATCCATGAGTTCAAAGCTCCCGGTGTGATACAAGGCATGCACAACACCGATAAGTCTATCACATCTTTCGCTCACTCATGCTTCAAATTCGCTATCGACACTAAGCAAGACGTATGGTTCTCAACCAAGGATACCATCTCAAAGAAGTACGATGCTCGCTTCCGCGAAATCTTCGACGAGGTGTTCCAACAGTACAAAGCCGACTTTGAGCGTCTGGGTCTGGAATACTTCTACACCCTCATCGACGATGCTGTGGCACGCGTAGTACGCAGCGAGGGCGGTTTCATCTGGGCTTGCAAAAACTATGACGGTGACGTTATGAGTGACATGGTGAGCACCGCTTTCGGCTCTCTGGCCATGATGACCAGCGTATTGGTATCACCCGACGGCAACTACGAGTATGAGGCAGCTCACGGCACTGTGACTCGCCACTACTACAAGCATCTCAAAGGTGAAGAGACATCCACCAACTCCATGGCAACAATCTTCGCTTGGAGCGGTGCATTGCGCAAGCGCGGTGAGATAGATGGTCTGCCCGAACTCGTGAAGTTTGCCGACCAGCTCGAAGACGCTTGCTTCGACACCCTGAATGCCGGTATCGTCACCAAAGACCTCGTTAAACTCATGGAAGGCATCGAGCCCAAGGCAGTCAACTCTCGCGACTTCCTGTTGGCTATCCGCGCCAACCTCGAGAAACGTCTCGCCGACTAATCGAAGGCTGAACCTTAAACGACCTCTAACAGTCGTTTCCTTACGGAGTCCACATCAGTGGACTCCGTTTTTGCTGACTTCGCACCATATACATAGCAAAAACGCTTACCGCAAGAGGTAAGCGTTTTTCGATGCTGGTGGCTAAGCGAGGTCAAGCTCATCGTTGTGGTCTTTCTTGTAGAAGGCAGACAGAGTGCCTATAAATTTGCTTATTCGGCTTATGGCGGCGGCCGTCTCTGCAGTGACCTCCTTCCCCTGAATGCGAAGCAGCAAGACACCATAAAGAGCTGTCAGACAGGCTTCAATCTCGCCCGGCATATCTTCCGGATTGGTCGCTCCCGACTTGGCACGCAACTCCACTATCAATGGTAAAGTGCCGTAATATTGATTTGCAAAGGCACTATACTTGGGGTCTTTGACAAGGCGGTGACACAAATCGGCCATTTCTCCCACCAGATTCTTGTTCATCTGCAGATGGCCGGTATTCTCGACACCTTCGCGACGCATCATGTCTATAAGACTCTCGTACCACTCATACATCTCCTTGCGCTGCTGATCGGTCAGCCCGGTGTACTTGTCTATTATATTGCGACTTATGGAGTCCATATCCAGGTGATTTGCGCGGATAAGGTCCTCTATTTGCCACATATATAAGATATATTCAGCCACATTGTCATTCTTCTTAATCGCATTCATAATCTACCACCTTAGTTGTCTAATAATTTCAAAAATTCGTCTTCGCCGAGCATGGGGATGCCGAGCGACTCACACTTTTGGCGCTTGGCCGGACCCATATTGTCACCGGCAAGCACGAAAGATGTCTTCTTGCTTATGCTGCCGACATTTTTGCCACCATTCGCCTCAATAATAGCCTTATATTCGTCGCGACTGTGGTGTATGAACGTGCCGGAAATGACAATCGACTTACCTTGCAAAGCAGTGCCGGCCGGCTGCATCTTATCGGCAGAGAGAGCCATTGTGACACCGGCTGCTGTCAGTGCTTCAATGTCGGCCACATTACTTTCAGTACGCATGAAGTCGAACACGGCACGCGCTATCACCGGCCCGACATCGGGAATCGCCGTCAACTCCTCCTCTGTCATACCGCGCAGTCGCTCCATAGTCTGCGCGTATGTGGCAATACGCTTGGCCGTTGTCTCGCCAACGCCGGGGATAGACAACGCATACACCACGCGCTCAAAAGGCACTGATTTTGACGCCTCTATTCCGGCCATAATGCGATTGGCAGACTTCTCTCCCAACCGATCAAGGGGCGCGAGAGTATCGGCGGTCAGCTGATAAATATCGGCTATTGTTGTCACCAATCCGGTGTCATAGAGCATCTCAGCCGTCTCTTCACCTATGCAGTCGATGTCCATCATGCGGCGAGCACAGAAGTGCTCTATGCGTCCGGTGATTTGCGGACGGCAGCCATATCTGTTGGGGCAAATCCATGCGGCCTCACCCTCAACACGTACCAACGGTGTGCCGCAATCACGGCAGTGAGATGCGAACTCTATCGGCTTGGAGTCGGGAAGCCTCTGTGCCACATCCACGCCCACAATCTTGGGTATGATTTCTCCACCTTTCTCCACGTATACATGGTCGCCGTCATGAATGTCAAATTGGCGTATGATATCCTCGTTGTGAAGTGAGGCTCGTTTTACTATCGTGCCGGACAGAAGCACCGGCTCCAGATTGGCTACCGGCGTAACAACCCCCATGCGTCCGGTCTCAAAAGAGACAAAGCGCAGTGCGGTACATGCTTGTTCGGGGTTGAACTTATATGCTATGGCCCAACGCGGAGACTTGGCGGTGGAGCCGAGATTGAGTTGCTGACGCAGTGAGTTGACCTTGAAGACGAGACCATCCGTCGCTACCGGCAGCTCACGTCGCTCCGTGTCCCACCGGTTGATAAACTCGTTCACTTCATCAAGAGAATGAAGCAGCTGCATGTGCGGGCTCACCTTGAAGCCCCATGAGCGCGCGGCCAACATATTGTCATAATGATTGTCAGATGGCAGATTGTCGCCTAGCAGAGAGTAGAAGCGAGCGTCAAGATGTCTGTCGGCCACCACACGCGGGTCTTGGGTCTTTAACGTGCCGGAGGCTGCATTGCGCGGATTGGCAAACAGCGGTTCTTCATTATAAGCACGCTCTTGATTGAGACGCTCGAATTCGGCCCAGGGGAGCAAAATCTCGCCGCGTATCTCAAACTCATCCGGCCAGTCACCCGGCTGCAGTCGCAGAGGGATGGAGCGTATTGTCTTGACATTGGCGGTGACATCATCACCGCGCGTGCCGTCACCGCGTGTGAGCGCACGTATCAGCTCGCCATGACGATATAACAGCGATATGGAAGTGCCGTCAAATTTCAGCTCTCCCACTATGTCGAACTTCTCACCTCCCAGAGATGAACGCACACGCGTGAACCAGTCATCCACATCCTGAATATTATATGAGTTGGAGAGCGAAATCATGGGGCGCTCGTGCACTACCTGTTCAAACCCCTTTGTCAAGTCGCTGCCCACGCGTTGTGTGGGTGACAGCGGATCGGCATACTCCGGGTGTGCCGCCTCGAGTCTTTCCAGCTCCTTGAGAAGCATGTCGTACTCCTTGTCCGAAACAGTGGGGGCATTCAGTACATAGTATTGGTGGTTATACAGGTGCAGCAGCGAGCGCAGCTCCTCAATGCGTGTTACGTCATCCATATTCATAAAATTTGCCTAAGGCGAGTTCTATAACCTATATTATTCATACCAACTCCTACTGCGAAGCCTAATTGCGT
>N._stephensi_709_foregut__coassemble_800_pt1 | contig 10551 bp, 12 predicted proteins | sample N__stephensi_709_foregut__metabat2_high_PE_009 | metagenome-assembled genome bin N | reverse complement strand
TCTGCATCAAAATCTTATCCCTGAAAATGCACATTTACTTCTTGCTCAGACTATATATCTTCCGACTCACGGCTGATTAGAGATATTTTTGCGCGATATTATCTTTGCTGTGAATGTCCGAAAACGACGCGCCATTCTTACGCTACAACTTATCATGCTCGCGCTGCTGGTTGTCATGCTTACGATATTACTTGGCTTGCTCGCGCTGCTACTTACCAAGACCATAATAAGTAAATCCGGCAGACTCAACCTCCAAACGGTCATATATATTGCGGCCGTCAAATAGGGGAGGGTGCTTCTCGTTGGCCGTGTTCATCGCTTTATATACGACACCCCATGAGGGCATACGGAACTCTTTCCATTCAGTGACGAGCATCACGGCTTCCGCCTCGAGTGATGCGTCATATATGTCACGCGCATACTCCACGCTATCGCCGAGACGCCGGCGACACTCATCCATGGCTATGGGGTCGTAAACGCGAATTTTCATCCCGGCCGTGCTCATGGCGTTAATCAGCTCGAGCGCCGGAGCTTCGCGCATGTCATCTGTCTCGGGCTTGAATGCCAATCCCCATAATGCCACGCGTTTGCCCTCCAAATTGCCGGAGAAGTGTTTCTGCAGCTTCTCAAACAATATAAGTTTCTGGCGCTTGTTCACTTCTTCTACCGCACTGAGTACACGCATGTCGTATCCGCACTGTCGCGCCGTATTGATGAGTGCTTTTACATCTTTCGGGAAACAGGAGCCGCCGTAGCCACATCCGGGATATAAGAATTTTGTGCCTATGCGGTGATCCGAGCCGATACCCTTACGCACCATGTTGACGTTTGCCCCCACGCGGTCGCACAGATTGGCTATCTCGTTCATGAAAGATATGCGTGTGGCGAGCATTGCGTTGGCGGCATATTTTATCATCTCGGCTGACGGTATGTCGGTGAAGAGTATGCGGTCTGAGGATACAAGGAATGGCCTGTACAATTTCTGCATCAACAGTCGCGCTCTGTCTGAGTCTACACCTACAACGACTCTGTCCGGACTCATGAAGTCTTTAATGGCTGCTCCCTCTTTGAGAAACTCCGGGTTGGACGCCGTGTCGAACTCGATACCTTCCGGCACTCCGGGAGCAATACCACGTTTGTCCAACTCTTCATAGATGGCATGACGCACCTTTTCAGATGTACCTACCGGCACTGTACTCTTGGTGACTATCAGCTTGTAGCTGTTCATGCAGCGACCTATGGTGTGCGCCACATCCAGCACGTAATGCAAGTCGGCGCTGCCGTCTTCATCCGGGGGTGTACCGACTGCGATGAAGATGATATCCACGCTGTCTATCACCTCTTCCAATGAGGTACCGAACTTCAGCCTCCGTGCGTTGGCGTTTTTGAGCACCAACGCTTTCAACCCCGGCTCATAGATGGGTATCACGCCGTTACGTAACCCTTCTATCTTTGCAGCGTCAACGTCGATACAAGTAACATTAATACCCATATCAGCGAAACAAGTGCCGGTGACAAGTCCGACATATCCGGTTCCTACTATTGCAATATCCATTTTTTCAGGTGGGGGTCTGAATTGACCTCCTGCTTATCCCTCCTCTTCCGTGTTGGGGGTGTCTTCATCGACAGCTACTTTAGTGTCCTTGTAAAAGCCCTTGCGGTCTTTGTCCTCGTCGGCTATGATATAATAGCCGTTTGAGCTCTTGGTGTTATATCCGTAGCGATGATGATAATATGAATTCTTCGGATTGATACCATTGAGAATGACTGCCATGTGCGGGAGCTTATCCTCTTGATAAATCTGCTCGAGATCATTGAGGTCACTCTTATTGAAGAGTCCGGCACGTATCACGAACAATGTCACGTCGGCTACGCGCGAGATGATAGCCGTGTCGGCCACAAGGTCGTACGGAGGACAGTCAAGCACGATGTAGTCGTATTGTTGACGTAAGTCGGCAATCATGTCTTGGAATCGGTTGCTGAGCACCAGCTCAACCGGGTTGGGTGGCACGGCACCTACCGGGAGCACGTCGATACCGGTTTTGCAGTTGTTGACGCGTATCAGCTTGTATATGTCAAGCGACATGCCGGTGAGGTAGGATGATACACCCTGTGCCGGGTTGGAGGCGAAGTGTGAGAGTGAAGCACGACGCATGTCCATGTCTATCAGCAACACTTTCTTGCCTTTGAGCTGCAATGACTTGGCAAGGTTAAGCGAGATAAATGTCTTACCGGAGCCGGGGTTGAATGATGTGAGCATTATCACCTCACAGCCGGAGACTGAACGGGATAGGAAGTCCAGGTTGGTACGCAACATGCGGAAGGCCTCGTTGATGTATGAGCGAGAGCGGTCGCGCACCACAAGTTTCAGCTCGCGGTCTGTCACCTTACGCGAACGCGGCTTGAGCATATGGCGCAGTGTGCGCTTGAATGAGCGACGCTGCGGACTCATAGGCATCTCGCCCAAGAATGGTATGGACAACACTGCCAAGTCTGTCTTGCGGCTCACTTTGGTATCGAACTTCAATATGAGGAAAATAATCAACAACGGGATGGCAAGACCTGCAGCGAAGCCCATAAGCAATGTGCGGATAAGTGCCATCTTGTCTGTGCCTGTGCCGTAGGCTGCATGTAATATACGGGTGTTGTTGACCTCCACCATGCGGCCAAGCTCGTTCTCTTCGCGCTTCTGAAGCAGATAGATATACAAGTTCTCTTTCACCTTCTGCTGACGCTCTATAGAGAGGATTTGCTGCTCCTGCTTGGGCATGGCGCTCACCTTGCCGGAGAACTCCCCTTTGCGGCCTTGTGCACGATTTACCTGTATCTGATATGTAGATATGATATTGTTGAGCGATGAGTTGATGAGTGCGCGGTTCTTAACAAGATCGGAATTCATCTGTGCTATTACCGGGTTGTTCTCGCTACTGTTCTGCAGCAATTGGTCTCTCTTTACCAACAGCTTGTTGTATTCTTGTATCTGTGACTCAATGGCTCCGCTGGTACCGGTGTTGGAGGGTATCATTGCGTCTTTGTTGTTGTCATCGTTGATATAGTCACGCAGGTAGGTTGCAATTTGGAGTTGTGTGTTGGCCTCAAATGCGCGTGTGTCATAGTCCAGTGACTGGTCGTAGAATGAAGATACTGCAGTGGGTATGTCTGCCACTTGACTGCGGCTCTTGACGTGGGATATGTCGGAGTCAATGCTACTCAAATCTCTTTCGATAACGGCGAGACGGTCGTTAATGAAGTTGGAGGTGACGCTCGCACTGCGTGTCTGTTCGCTTACCCACAAGTCGTTATATGCTTTGATGAGTGCATTGATGACATCCAGTGCACGCTTCTGTGACACGTCATTATAATCGATTATGACTACCGTGTTCTCATTTCCCTTCTTTGTCGTGGTGATGACTGTTGACAGATAGTCAGCAACAGACTTTGCCGACTGCTTACGGACATCAATATACTCGGGAAACTTGTCATATGAAGCTGTGGCGGATACGCCCAAAAGGCCGATAGGTGTCTCTACGACCGTGCCGGGTATAATACGCAATGGAGCAGACTCTTGCGGCTTGCCGTTGAGCACGAAGTTGGTCGCAATCAGCTTGCCGTTGCCGGCTTTATACAGACGCAACGAGGCCGTCGAGTCCGGCTCAAGACTTACGAAGTTTACATTTACCGGTGAGTCACCATACAAGTCTATTTCATGGCCAAACCCGGGTTTGGTGTACTTGGTGGTGAGGTTGAGCTTCTCAACTACTGAAATCAGCAGTTCCGGCGAGCGCATGATTTCCAGCTCGTTATAGAAGTTGACGGTATTGTCTGTCTGGATACCGGTCATGTCGGCTATTGAACGCAATGAATTGGAGGTAGCCGATGACTCCTCGTTACCGAAAATCAACATAACCTCTGCCGATGCTCCATATATTCTTGCTTGTCGCTTGTAAATATAGTATGAGGCTAATGTACAGATTATTACTGATAATATTATCCAGTATTTGCCACGCCAAGCCATGCGAAGCATTTCCTGAATTGAAAATGCATCGGTACCTTGAGTTTCTTTCTCTTGTTTTTTCGATATTTCTTCGTTCTGTGCCATTGTAGAGAACTCGATAGTGTCTGTTAAAAATGTGTTTTACTTGTAAAAGCTATATAAAATTGCTGTTACAGTAGAGATTGAATTCGAGCTATGTCGCCGCACGCTCGATATATAAACAGAGAATTGACTTAATTGTTCGTGAGAGCTACGACAACTGTCACCATAGAGGCTACGAAAGATGCCAGACCCATCCAGGTGCTTACCTGACGCCACTGGTTGGAGTTGAGGTCTCGTTGGGATGCTTTTATATCATTGGGCAGTACGTAAATCACGTCATTTTGCTGCAGATAATAGGCCGGAGAGTCGAAAAGAGTGCGGCTCTTCAGATCCACATTATATAGCTTGCGCTGCCCGTTCTTCTCGCGTACAACGAGAATTTCGCGCTCGGCGGTAATGTTCAGGTCGCCGGCATCAGCAAGGGCTTGCAAGATGGTGTATTTGTCATCCTTGAAGTCGAAGTTGCCCGGATTAGCCACATCGCCAAGGATTGAAATCTTGGAGTTCTGGAACGATACGGCTACGGAGAAGTCTTTGAGCAGTCCCTCCTTGATGATGCGTTGCTTTATCATATTCTCCACTTGACGGCGGTTAAGGCCGGCTACATGGAGAGTGCCAAGCTGAGGAAATACTATATTGCCTTGTTCGTCAACACGATATCCAATCTCCATCTTATCCATTGCACGTGTGTTGGATGTGCTGGTTGACAGCTCGGTGGTATATGTACCAGGCTGCAGATTGAACAATGTGCCGAGCTCCGGGTCTTTGGTGGTGACGACGATACTTAACAAGTCATCCGGCTCAATAAGCAAACCGGAATTTTCCATAGTAGCCTCCACCATACCGGGAGTAAAATCTTGTATATATTGCACATCTTTTGTTGTCGTGCAACTTGAGGCCAGCAGCAATACCAAACCGCCGCAAGCGATACCATATTTAAATTTCATATTCGCGAATACGTATAATAGTTTAAATATCAGATAGATATGAAAATAGTAGCGTATGATGCAGAAGATACTTTTAGTGGTAAAAACGCGTCTGCAACATTTTTGCGATGCAAAATTACAAAAAAAATCCTGAAAAAATGCTAACTTTGTCCTCACAAATTGTTTTTCAGACGTTATTTTAATATCAGCCTATGGGAGAGCCCCGCTGAAGTGGCTCGTACTCTACCCCGGTGCTGAATTTATCGACCTCAGGCTATACGTACTGAAAAACACGAACATTAATAATGTGCGCGTTCATCTTATGGAAACGCTCTAAAATTTGAAATATGAAAATAGCATTTGCATCCGACCATGCCGGATTTGCTCTCAAGCAACGCCTTGAAGAGTACGTAGAGAAGAAGGGATATGAAGTAGAAGATTTCGGCACTCACTCCGAGGAGAGTTGCGATTATCCGGATTATGCCCATCCGGCAGCTTTGGCTGTTGAGAGAGGCGAGTGTGATTTCGGTATCTGCATGTGCGGATCAGGCAATGGCATACAGATGACACTCAACAAGCATCAAGGTATACGTGCCGCCTTATGTTGGCAGCCGGCATTAGCTACCTTGGCAAAGGAGCACAATAATGCCAATATTCTTGTCCTTCCGGCGCGTTTCATATCCGAGGATCTGGCTCTTGAGATTGTTGACGCATATCTCGCCGCCAAATTCGAAGGCGGACGTCACCAACGTCGCATAGACAAAATACCGGTTAAGGGTTGTGGCTGCTGATATTACGCGCATGACCATCGCACTTGAAAACTTGCGCTTATATGGCTTCCACGGCGTGTTGCCTCAAGAGCGAAAGGTGGGAGCGGAGTATGAGCTGAATATCGAAATACTCTTGCCGATGCCTGATGCATGTGTCACAGACAACCTGTCTGACACCGTGTCTTATGCCGATGTCTATGCGCTTGTGAGCGATTTGTTTGCCAAGCCGGTAGAGTTGTTGGAGCATTTGGCATACACGATGGCTCGTGCAGTGTTGAATCGTTGGCAAGTAGTTGAGGGTGTCAATATTAAGGTTACGAAGCTCGCTCCACCGATACCCGGATGCCTCGGCAACGCGTCTGTATCACTCTCCTTGAGCCGTGACTCCTATTGTAATTAAGGTGGCATAACAGGCAATTAAGTGCATATGCGCAGGGTGCTTTCAGATCATCGGTCGGCAAGTATATATGTCCTGATATGTACTGCAGTGTGTGCTGTCATGTTTTGGCTCACACCATATAATCATGATGACTTGTATTACCGACTGCCATATATCGTGGCTGACACTCACGGTGCAAGCGTTACTGAAGATTTGTCCGATGTGTCAGTGGTCGGTGCATCTGATATTGTTGAAGTGAGTCTGCCGCCGGCGAGTCAGTTTGCCGACTTCTTTGCCGACCACTATTTGCATAACAATGGTCGTATTGGTGATAAACTGCTGACCCTCGCCTTGTTACTTCCCAAAACCATCTTTGTGCTGTTAAATGCCTTGGCGGTATTTGTTATACTCAATGCCGGGCGTTTCATAAGTCCGAGTTTGCGGGGGGCAACTCAACGAGTCGTATGTGCCTCACTCATGATATTATGTCTGCCATGGTACGACCTCATGTTCACAGGCGCATTTGCAGTCAATTACTTATGGGGAGGTGCTTTGGCCTTGATATGTTTCGGCTACATGACCGGGGCTTTAAGTGCACATACCAAGGTGGCGCAATGCGCTGTGTGTCTGCTGATGATATTGGCCGGCGGCTGGCATGAGGGATATGCAATGACAGTCGCCGCCGCGATATTTGTCTATCTGTGCTGCAATAGATTCAAAGTCAGCAAGGTGCAGATATTATATTGGGTGATGTGGATTATCGGTGTCGGGGTCGTCATGTTTTCTCCCTCCTCATGGGATAGGATGGATGCCTCCGGCAGTCCTTTTTCATGGAGCAGAGTTTTCAGTATCGAGACCGTGGCATATATGAATATCACGTTGATATATCCTCTCGCTGTGCTTCTTACATTGATAGTCAAGAGGATGCGTCGACGTGTTGATGTGCCGACTCGCATCATATTGATAGCCATAGCAGTCATGCTTCTTGTCAATATATATATTGTGGGCAGGACATATTGGGTGGCGCGTATCGCAATGTTCTCGATGATTTTCACTCTGCCCGGGCTGGTATTGCTTTGTCAAAAGGTGAAGTCCGCGCACACAAGGCGAAGTTTGGTGTTCGTGAAGCGAGCTGTCGTGACAGTTTTAGTGTGTGCTGTTGCGCTTAACATGTCGGCAAGTATTTATTGGCAAAAAGCTATCACTGAAGAATTTAACCGGGTGCGGAACGAATATATACGTGACGGAGGCGAAACCACCATGTATTGTGACTTGACGACCGAAGACACACTCCCGTGGTATACATTGTGGAAACCAAGCGGTTACATATTACACAATGCATGGGGACTGAACACCTTTACGATGTATTACGGAAAGGCCGATTCCCACTCTCCCATATATATACTGCCAACGGCGTTGCGTGGAGTCAATCCTTGCGGGGAGGGTAAGCAATTGCAGTCTGACAAGTTCACACTGTGGGATGTCAATGGTTATTTGATAGCCGAGGGATTTCCGGAAGGGCGCAGCCGCAAAGTCAAATGCCGCACCTCAGACGGGATTGTTCAATGGATATACGTTATGGTGACGCCATTCAAAGGCACGGACGGCAAAGAATATTCCTATTTAGAGCCGGTGTACAACCTCTCCGATAATCACTCTCGGATAGTTGAAATCATCAAGTACAAATCCGATAAATAGGAGGTGATATGAATAAAATGGGCTAAGTGAAAGGACTTCAATATCTTAGGCCGGGATAAACTATATTTTTCAGTGGTTTGCAAACTAAATGGGGTTTATATACGTTATATAGTAAAACGTGTGAGCAATGGCAGATTATACTCTGTCATATGTTTCGACTTGTGAGAAAAAGAAATTTAGTAACATAAAAATATAAAAGAAACAATTATGAAACCCATTCATGTAATTTGTGCAGTAATAGGTGGCGCCATCGCCGGCGCAGCAGTAGGTCTCCTTTTCGCTCCTGAAAAAGGTGAGGATACTCGCAGCAAAATCATCAAAATTCTTCGCGAGAAAGGTGTATGCCTGAAGAAGAACAAAATGGAGGAGCTGGTAGACGAAATCGAAGAGCAGATTGAGGGTTAATCAGCCGATTTGTTGACTGTCAACCTTGTACAAACTTTGAACTCCGGCCTTCATGCTCTGAAGCCGGAAATAATACAAACCGAGGTGCTGCTCACATGAAGCAACTCTCGCAAAACTAAAAAGAAAAAATGAAAAATCTTGGATTACTGTATGCATTCCTCGGAGGTGCAATAGTAGGTGCAAGTGCAGCAATATTGTTCGCCCCGGTTAAGGGCGATGATTTGCGCTCAAAGATTTGCTCCATATTGCGTCGTAAAGGTATTAAGATTAGCGATTCTGAAGTAGATCAGCTCGTGGCTGAACTCTCCGGCACTATCGAAAAGTAAATCGTCTTACAAAGATGTGGCACATAGGCTCGAGGCAAGAACATCGAGTCTGCTATGTGTGATACCGGAATACACTTATATATCGAACAGATTTGCTCCGGAAAGCCGCGATGCGTTTCAGCTTCGAGCTTTCCGGATTTGTCTGTGTTATACCACATATCGGCCATATACGTATGTGGTTATAATTCTGCTAAAGGCGAAAAGTATGAAAAAAACATTCATGGATGAAATAAAGGAGTTGATAACTTTAGCCAAAAGGTATCTGAAGCTGCAAACAGACTGCATACGTCTGGAAGCGGCTGAGAAGTCTACTGTATTGTTGTCAAGTCTCGCTTTGGGTTTAATATGTATCTTGATTGGTGCATTAGTGGTCGTATTGTTGGCAATGTCTGCCGTATGCGCTTTCGGTACATTCCTAGAGCCGTGGCTCGCATATCTGTGTGTAGCCGGCATCTTGATTATACTCGTGGTGCTGCTCTGTCTGCTGCGTAAGTATCTATTGGGCAACCCTATAGCAAAATTGATTACAAAGCTGCTATGCCCCAAGATTGACCGGCCTGACCATGATGAAAAGTCCAAAGAGTAGGGGAGCAGACCTCTCTGCGAATAATATTATTTGACACACTTCACCTGAAAGTTATGAGTAAAGAAATTAAAAGACAAGCTATTATGGCCTTGGCAGATGAACCCGTAAAGAAGCAGGGATATACCATCGATCAGCTGCGCTATAAGATAGCCCTGACAACCCTACAGAAAGATTTTTGCAAAGAGAAATTGGTTAATACCACTCATTCAACGATGGCAAATGCTCCATGGAGCAAGAAATCGGGAGGTGGCGGAGCTGTCGGTTTTGCTTCCCCTCTGCTTGGTACTTTGCTCAAAGGCTTGAGCTATGCCGACTACATCATGCTCGGCTTCTCATTGTTTAAAACAGGAAAAAACGTATTCTCATTTTTCAAAAGAAAGAAGAAATGACAGACTATCATGAGTTGCGCGTCGATATAGATGAATGTAATGAAACTCTGACGGACTTGTTAGCATCATACTTGGCCGATATCGGCTATGAGTCATTTGTGCCTGATGAATGCGGCTTGACCGCGTATATTGCTGAGAATGACTTTGATATAGACGCTGTAGAGCAAGTGATTGCCGAGTTCCCAATGGAGATACAAGCTGCCATAAGCGACAAGTTTGTTGAGGGACGCGACTGGAATGTCGAGTGGGAAAAGAATTATTTTCAGCCCATTATAGTTGGTGGTAAGTGTGTGGTACACTCATCGTTTCATAAAGATGTGCCACAAGCCAAATACGATATAGTGATAGATCCCAAAATGGCATTCGGCACCGGACATCATGCCACAACATCGCTGATAATAGAGTACCTGTTGTCGATGCAGCTCGATGGTAAATCTCTGATTGACATGGGTACGGGCACCGGTATTTTGGCTATATTGGCACACAAGCTCGGAGCCGACCCCGTTTACGGTATTGAGATAGACGAAGGTGCATGGCAGAATGCAATCGAAAATGCCGCCCTCAATGACGCTTCCGACATACATCTGATACATGGTGATGCGCGCGCATTGAAACAATTTGCCCTCTTGGATGATAATATCGACAGGCAAGCCGATGTGTTGTTAGCCAACATAAACCGTAATATTATACTCGCAGATATGCGCGAATATGCCGCTGCCCTCAAGCCGGGCGGGGTGATGATACTTAGCGGTTTCTATACAGAAGATGTCAGGCTTCTCGAAGAGTCTGCCAAGCTCCACGGATTGTCAATGACAGACAATAAGTCGCGAGACAATTGGTGTGCTTTACGCCTTAAAAAGAGTTGAATAGCATAGGTTGAAAATTGATTGAAAATTGATTTGCTGAAATCGAAAAATAATTGTAACTTTCCGAGTTTGTCACTTTGTGCTGTCAAAGCATTTAGTATCAAATGATT
>N._stephensi_709_foregut__coassemble_790_pt1 | contig 10654 bp, 10 predicted proteins | sample N__stephensi_709_foregut__metabat2_high_PE_009 | metagenome-assembled genome bin N | reverse complement strand
GTTGGAAATCAACAAAAAATACCCTCCGGAGTTGGATTTCCATCTCACCCCGGTGCAAAATGAGATACTTTATAAGTATTTCTCGCAATACATGGAAGCATTATCCAAGCACCGCACCCCGAAAACCGCCATATCGACAGATACCATACAAACTGACTCTGTCACGGTAAACTACAATAAGTAAAGGTGAGTTCCGTAAATGTGCACTCAATTTATAGCCGCCACCTCTAATCTATAACCGGATGTAATGTATAGGCCGGGACGCAAATATGCGTTCCGGCCTTATGTTGTTAGTATAGGATGATGACATCATACCTTGACGCGAATGGAAGAGGGCAGCACAGCCATATCACCTCCCCTCTGAACAATAAAATGTGCAAAAAGAAAGTAATATACATAAGATAAACCAAGTAGTGTTTTGGTTGTTTTAGCAAAATGACACATTTTCACCTGAATTCTGCTTAAAACATGTAGGTTGGTTTTCCCATGTCCGGCATATGCACAGTTAATTGATTATATTAGGAAACGATAATGTCATCTATCCGACATTTATCTTCACATTTTTTCAACTTTTTTTACAGAAATGTACAGAAAATGTTTTGCATGTCAGAAAAAATGATTAACTTTGCGAACAGAAATCGAGGTGTTTACCTCGCGTTAAAAATCTTCTGACACATATTAAATAACTAATATTCAGCATTCTATATGAACCTACTGTTAGGCATCAGCAATGGCGACCTCGCGATTACAGCCGTAGTTACGGGTCTCGGCCTCGTATTTGCTGCCCTTCTGATAGCTAAGCTAATCTCCCCGCTCTCTTTTTCTGTTAAAAAATCTGAACCATACGAGTGCGGTATCCCGACACGCGGTGATTCAATGTTGCAATTCAAGGTCGGTTATTATCTCTTCGCAATTCTGTTCCTCGTCTTCGACGTTGAGACCGTCTTCCTTTATCCGTGGGCGGTGATATGTCGCGCTTTAGGTCCTAACGGCTTGATTAGCATAGGTGTGTTCATGTTTATTTTGATTTTAGGCCTTGCTTATGCTTGGCGGAAAGGAGCACTCAAATGGCAGTAAAAAATCCTCATATACGCAATATGAAGCACGAAGACTTCAAGGACAATGAATACATTGAGTCCTTGGTCGAAGAGCTTAACGCTACCGGCGCTAATGTAGTGGTTGGTAAACTGGATCAACTTATCAATTGGGGACGCGCCAACTCTCTATGGCCCCTCTGCTTCGGTACAAGCTGCTGCGCTATTGAGTTTATGTGTCTCGGCGCCGCTCGTTATGACATGGCGCGTTATGGCGCTGAGGTAGCTCGTAACTCACCTCGACAAGCTGACTATATAATGGTACAGGGCACTATTGTACATCGCATGGCACCCGTCTTGCGTCGTCTGTATGAGCAAATGGCCAAACCTTGCTATGTGATTGCTTGTGGTGGCTGCGCTGTCAGCGGCGGTCCATTCAAAAATTCTTATTGCGTAGTGCCCGGCGTTGAACAAATTCTCCCCGTTGACGTATACATCCCCGGTTGTCCCCCACGTCCGGAAGCTATGTTCTACGGCTTGATGCAGCTGCAACGCAAAATTAAGGTTCAGAAGTTCTTCGGTGGTGAAAACCGCAAAGAGAAAATCGAAGACTTCTTCCGTCAGAATGCCTCCGAGGTGGGTAAATACTGATTTGACTCGAAGGCAGACATTAACCAGTTACTAAATCATAAAACTAAAACCGGAAATTCACCACACTATATATGGCTAATCTTCAGGATAAACTCAGCAAAATATGCCCATCAGCCACATTTGAGGAGGGTCAAACGCTTCTCGTTTCTGTGCCTGACAAAGAATGGCACTCTTTTGCAAAGACTCTTAAGGAAGATCCCGAGCTCGACTTTGATGTCCTTTCCGCTGTCATCGGTATGGACTGGAAGGAATCTCTCGGCGTAATTTATTACTTCACTTCCACCTCTCATGACTGGCAGATGCTCTCTGTCAAAGTTCAAATCGAGGATCGTGAAAAGCCCAGAATTCATTCAGTATCCGACTTGTGGAAAGTTGCAAACTTCCAAGAAAGAGAAGTCTTTGATTTCTATGGTATTGAGTTTATCGGTCATCCCGATATGCGCCGTTTCTTCTTGCGCAATGATTGGGTAGGTTATCCTCTCCGTAAGGACTATGATACTGACCCCAAGCTCAACCCTATCCGCATGGAAGACGAGGAACACGAGGATGACACTTACACTTTGCAAGAGCAGCCCGATGGTTCTATAAAGAAGATTAAAGGTAAAGTGTTTGCCGATGATGACTATGTGGTGAATATCGGTCCTCAGCACCCGTCGACTCATGGCGTTATGCGCTTCCGCGCTGCCATTGATGGTGAGACTGTCAAGAAAGTCGATGTCGTTTCAGGATATATCCACCGCGGTATAGAGAAACTCAGCGAGGGACTTACTTATCCTCAAACACTTCACTTCACAGACCGTATGGACTATATGTCCGCTCATATGAACCGCCATTGCCTCTGTATGGCTATTGAGAAGGCCATGGGTCTTGAAGTGCCTGAGCGTGCCCAAGTGATACGCACTATGATGGATGAGTTGATGCGTATATCTTCACACTTGCTCGCATTCGGATGTACCTCAATGGATATGGGCGCAACAACATGCTTCTTCTACGGCTTCCGTGAGCGTGAGATGGTTTTGGATATCTTCGAGAAAACTTGCGGTGCCCGCATGAGCATGAACTATAATGTAATAGGCGGTGTAATAGCTGATATTCACCCTGACTTCGTTAAGGATGTCAAAGAGTTCTGTGCTATCATGCCCGATCGTCTGAGGGAATATCACAAAATCTTCACAGGCAATATCATAGCTCGCAACCGAATGAAGGGTGTTGGTATGCTCTCAAAAGAAGATGCAATCAATTACGACATCACCGGTCCTTCAGGCCGTGGCTCCAACTGGAGTTGCGATACCCGCAAAAAGCACCCGTATGCTTGCTATGCAGATGTCGACTTCAATGAGGTACTTGAGGACGGCTGCGACAGCTTTGCACGCTACATGGTTCGTATGCGCGAAATTGAGGAAAGCGTCAAGATACTTGAGCAACTCGTAGACCGCATACCCGAAGGTCCCATACGCGCACAAGTACCAAAGATTGTCAAGCTCCCTGTAGGTCGTTGGTATCAGCAGGTAGAGGCAAGCCGTGGTGCATTTGGTGTTTACATTGAGAGTGACGGCAACAAGAACCCCTATCGTCTGCATTTCCAAAGTCCATGCTTCAATCTCGTCGGTGTTATGGACCTCACTTGCAAGGGCAACATGATAGCCGACCTTATCGTGATAGGCGCCGCTCTCGACTTCGTAATTCCCGATATCGACCGATAAAGTAATAGTCGCCGATGCCTGTCAGTTAGGGCGGCTTTGACAGATAAATACGTCTTTTAAATATAGATACTATATCTCATCTCAATTCAATAAACCTGTAATATCTGATACCATTCAATTCTGCCAAGAAAGCAGCCTGTTTGTAATACAGAACATACATTTGATAAATCAATATTGAAAACTTATCCGAATTGAGAAATAAGAATATTGAGATTTAGGAACTTAATTGGAGATACAAGTTATAAGCAACAGAACAGAGATATAATTTATGCTCTGTACTGCACAAGAGAAACAGAAACTAAGTAAGAATATCAATAGTTATCTAAGAAATTATGTTTGATTTCAGCGTAGTAACAAATTGGATTAACAATCTGCTGCTTGGCATAATGCCCGAATGGGCTGCCGTATTGGTAGAATGTGTCCTCATAGGCGTATGTGTGCTTTTGGCATATACTGTGCTTGCATTGTTCTATATATTGTATGAGCGCAAGCTGTGCGCCTGGTTTCAATGCCGCCTCGGACCTATGCGCGTTGGTAAATGGGGTCTGTTACAGGTGTTTGCAGACATGTTCAAAATCCTTCTCAAGGAGCTTATCCCGCTGAAAGGTACAGACAAATTCCTCTTTAAATTAGCTCCCTATTTGGTGATAGCTTCCTCAGTCACAATGTTGGCGTGCCTCCCTTGGGGAAGAGGAATGCAGATTATCAATTATAACATAGGTATCTTCTTTATTTTGGCTGTCAGCTCTGTAGGTATCCTCGGTATTCTCTTGGCCGGTTGGGCTTCCAATAACAAGTATACCTTGATTGGTGCCATGCGTTCAGGTGCGCAGATGATTAGCTACGAACTTTCTCTAGGCATTGCTATCATAACCATGGTACTCTTTGCCGGTACAATGAATATTACCGAGATAGTTGAGGCACAGAATGGTGGCTGGTTCATCTTCACCGGTCATATCCCGGCAATCATAGCATGTATCATATATGTAATCGCTGCAACAGCCGAGACCAACCGCGGTCCTTTCGACTTGCCGGAAGCTGAGCACGAGTTGACTGCCGGTTATCACACAGAATATTCAGGTATCCACTTTGGTTTCTTCTATTTGGCTGAGTATCTGAACCTCTTTATCGTGTCCGGTATTTGCTCACTCATGTTCCTCGGCGGTTGGATGCCTTTCCATGTTAATGGTTGGGACGGCTTTAATGCTGTCATGGACTATCTCCCCGGCACTGTATGGTTTGTCCTTAAGGCATTCTTCATCTCATTTGTCATCATTTGGTTCAAATGGACATTCCCGCGCATACGTATCGACCAGATGCTCGCCTTCGAGTGGAAATACCTTATGCCCATAGCATTGTGCAACTTGGTTCTTATGGCTCTGTGCACAACAATGGGTTGGCACTTCTAATTGGAGATGCGCTGATTGATTAATTCAATGCACGGACTACGTATCTGACAGTAGTTTTGACTCACCAAACGGCAATCAGTTTTCACATCTGCAGATGCGTGACCATGAAAAGACTATCCTCTCTTCACACACTTAAATCGAAATATTAACACGTACATCATATACAAAGAATTTTATGAGCGCTAAATTTGGCACTGTGACCCAAGTAATCGGTCCTGTCATCGACGTATCCTTCGAGGGTGGTAAAGACAATATCCCTCCCATATACTCGGCTCTGAAAGTTGAGCGCGATAATGGCGAAACACTTATCCTTGAAGTGGAGCAACACATAGGCGAAGATACCGTGCGTTGTGTGGCCATGGAGAGTACCGACGGCCTACGCCGCGGTGTTAAGGTTGAAAACCTCGGCCATCCGATTGCTGTGCCAACCGGTGATCAAGTCAAAGGTCGTCTGTTGAACGTTATCGGCGAACCCATCGACCGTTTGCCGGAGCTCAAGCGCGAAAATATGCGCCCCATACATCAGCCTGCTCCCGCATTTGATGATTTGGCAATCTCTACCGAAATTTTGTTCACCGGTATCAAAGTTATTGACTTGCTCGAGCCGTATTCAAAAGGTGGTAAGATTGGTTTGTTCGGCGGTGCCGGTGTAGGTAAAACCGTGCTTATTCAGGAGCTGATTAATAACATCGCAAAAGGTCACAATGGTTTCTCCGTATTTACCGGTGTGGGTGAGCGCACACGTGAGGGTAATGACTTGTTGCGTGAGATGATTGAAAGTGGTATCATCAAATATGGTGACAAATTCCTTGATGGCATGGAGAAAGGTGAGTGGAATCTCGCCGATGTTGACCTCAAAGAAGTGGCAAAATCACAGACAACGCTCGTATTCGGTCAGATGAATGAACCGCCCGGTGCACGTCTGCGTGTTGCATTGTCAGGCTTGACCGTAGCTGAACAGTTCCGTGATCAAGACGGCGGTGGTAAAGACGTGCTCCTCTTTATCGACAACATCTTCCGTTTCACACAGGCCGGTTCAGAGGTGTCCGCACTTTTGGGTCGTATGCCTTCGGCAGTAGGTTATCAGCCCACACTTGCATCAGAGATGGGTATCTTGCAGGAACGTATTACTTCAACAAAGCAAGGATCAATTACATCAGTACAGGCTATCTATGTGCCGGCTGATGACTTGACTGACCCGGCTCCGGCGACTACATTCTCATTCCTTGATGCCACAACCGTACTTTCACGTAAGATTTCCGAGCTTGGTATCTACCCCGCCGTTGACCCCTTGGAGTCCACTTCACGTATCCTCGACCCCAACATCATTGGTGAGGAACACTACAATGTAGCACAGCAAGTTAAGCAGTTGCTGCAGAAGTATAATGAGCTGCAAGATATCATTGCCATTCTTGGTGTAGATGAGCTTGGTGATGATGACAAGCTTGTGGTGGCACGCGCACGTCGTGCACAGCGATACCTCAGCCAGCCATTCTTCGTGGCCGAACAGTTTACCGGTCTGCCCGGTGTAATGGTGCCTCTGGCTGAAACAATTCGCGGTTTCAAGATGATTCTCAGCGGTGAACTCGATGAGTACCCGGAGCAGGCGTTCCTCAATGTCGGTACTATTGACGAAGCCATCGCAAAGGGTAAGAAGATGCTCGAGGAGGTAAAATAGTTAACTCTATCAGACTCTAAAAGACAAAACACAATCAATTCGGTTCTTAACAGGTTTTTCTAACCGTAAATAAATACCACTACATGAGACTTGACATAATATCAGCAGACCAGATACTCTTTCAGGGAGAGGTGACACAAGTCACACTGCCCGGAGAGATGGGCTCGTTCACTGTGCTGAAGAATCACGCTTCACTCATTTCGGTCCTTGTACCCGGAAAGATTATATACAAAGATGAACAGAATGAGGAGCATACCAAGGAAGTGAAAGGCGGTATAGCCGATATTGACAATAACGTTGTCTCAGTCTGCATCTATTAATTTTACCTGTGATGAGTAAATTATTCAAACATAGCATATTACCCGTAATTCTACTTCTTTGCCTTGCCATACCGTCTGTGGCATATGCCAATGAAGAAGAAAAAGAGGGAGTTGATGTTAAGGAAATCATTTTCGAGCACTTGGGCGACGGATATGGTTGGGAGGTACCATTCGTGCACCAATATCGTATCCCGTTACCCGTCATTGTACGTGCCGAGGATGGCAGTTGGCATTGCTTCTCTTCTTCCAATCTCACAGAGCTTATAGAGACTGAAAATGAAGAGACCGGCAAAGTGGAACATCACCTTGTACCCGTACCTTATTCTATCACAAAGGATGATAAGGAATATACTTTTATGATAGCCAAAGAGGGTAGCCATAAGGACAAAGTGGTTCAGTTACTCCCGCTTGACGAAAAACAAAATACCACTGTCGCATTGCAAGCCGTCTCAATAGCTAAGGCAGACAACCTCGCAATGACCCAAGTTAATGTACCGGGATACTATAATGCCGATGGCAAATTTTATGCCGAATACAAACCTTGGGACATCTCAATCACGAAGAATGTGCTTGCATTGTTCATATCAGCAATTGTTGTCACATTGTTGTTGATGAGCGTAGTGCGCTGGTATCGCAAGAACCCTCTCAAAGCACCTCGCAAAGGCAACGGCTTCTTGGAGCTGATAGTCGAATTTGTATATGACGGTGTGATTAAGAACACACTTGGTAAGAATGCTCCGCGTTTCGCACCATATCTTATGACAGCATTCTTCTTCATATTAGTGATGAACTTGCTCGGTTTGATAGTAATCTTTCCGGGTGGCGCCAACCTTACCGGAAATATCGCTATCACATTGGTTTTGGCTGTCATGACATTCATTGTTACCAATGTTAAAGCCAAGAAGCACTATTGGAAAGAGATCTTCTGGCCCGATGTGCCCATTTGGCTGAAGTGTCCGCTTCCCATAATGCAGTTTATCGAAATCTTCGGTATTTTCACCAAGCCGGCAGCACTCTGTGTCCGTCTCTTTGCCAATATGATGGGTGGTCACATGATAGTCATCACACTGATATTGCTGATTTTCATATTCGGCGCATTCGGTATGGCAGCTGCAGGAGGTGTCACGGTAGTGTCAATAGCATTCACAATTTTCATGCTGGCACTTGATGTTTTGGTAAGCTTCATCCAGGCATACGTGTTCACTATGCTCTCAACACTCTTCATTGCCCTTGCGCAAGAGGAAGGGCATGAGGAGCATGCAAAACATGAAGTCACAACTGAGACTGAGATGAATACTGAAGCAACTCAAGTAGCGCCCGCAGTAGCTAACAAATAATAAGGAATTCGGTTACAGATATTAATGAAATTCAGCCACAATATTAAGTAGCATTACAATTCCTAATTGCTTAGACAAACGGATTGCCGAAAGGCATGGACAATAACTCCTCAAGAGCTGCTCTCCTAAGCATAGCTCTTCTAAACAACATTTTTCTTCTCGACTCGAACAAAAACAACACATTCCTTTCTCCTCAGAGAACAAATAAAAATAAATATTAATAACTAAATAAAACAGTACAACTATGTTATCAATGATTTTAGCAGAAGCTCTTGCAAACTTCGGTGGCGCAATCGGCGCCGGTGTAGCCGCAATCGCAGCAGGTATCGGTATCGGTAAGATTGGTGCATCTGCCATGGAGGCTATCGCACGTCAGCCCGAAGCAGTAGGTGACATCCGAAGCAACATGATTGTTATTGCAGCTCTCGTTGAGGGTGTTGCACTCTTCGCAGTGATCGTTTCTGCACTCGCTATCTTCATTCAGTAATTCTAACGTAGACTCATGGAACTATTCACGCCTGATTTTGGCTTGATTTTTTGGATGTTCGTCGCCTTTGTGCTGCTCTTCTTAGCATTGAAGAAGTGGGCATGGCCTGTCATCATCAAGAGCATGGAAGATCGTGCCGACTTGATTGACAAGGGCGTTGAGTATGCCCAGAATGCCAAAGAGCAACTCGAAGGTGCTCGCAAAGAAGCCGAAAAATACATAGCTGAGGCTAAAAAGCAGCAGGCCGAAATATTGCGTGACGCAGCCAAAATCAAGTCTCAAATTATTGAGGAGGCTCGCAACGAGGCTTCTGTTGAGGCTAAGAAGGTGATGGATGCGGCTAAAGTCTCAATTGAGCAATCACGCAAAGAGGCTGAACTGCAATTCAAGAACGAAGTGAGCAAGGTATCTATCGAGATTGCTGAAAAAATGGTGCGTAAACAGATGGCATCAGACGCAGCTCAGAAAGAACTTGTGAACAAGTTGCTGGACGAAATCGAGAATAACTAATCCTATACCGAGTTATCGCTCAACTTTAGGAGTACATGTCAGTCAGTGCTTGTCACTAAATGAAAAATGCTCCTGCAGGTGAGTACTAATCAACTAACGAAACCTAAAGTAATGAACGGCGGTCTAATCCCCAAAAGATATGCCAAGGCACTTTATAAATTCGCACTCCAACAAGGCACAGCCCCGGTGGTGTACGAAGAGATGAAGTCTGTGGTATATGCGTTCGAGAGCAATCCCGACTTATGCAAGGTGCTCGCTAATCCCTTTATTGACACAAAAGACAAAAGCATGTTGCTATTGTCTGCTGCCGGCGATAAGCCTGAAGATGCATATAAAGGATTTGTGAGACTCATACTTGACAACAACAGAGAGATGTATGCCTATGAGATGGCATTAGCCTACCGCGACATCTATCGCATTGCCAATAATATCTCCATGGTGCATATCACTACTGCTGCACAAATGGGTAAGACCGAAATGGACAAACTCACTTCGCTGGTGCAAAAGTCTTTTACCGGTAATACACTTGAGTATTCATATTCCGTAGATCCGGAGATTATTGGTGGTTTCGTTATTGATGTCGACTCTGTACGTATGGATGCTTCCATCAGCAACGAACTTGAACAACTACGTCTAACTCTATTAAACAAATAAGAAGATGCTGAACCCCAGCGAGATATCTGATATTTTAAAACAGCAATTGGCCGATGTCAGCTCCAAGGCAAAATTTGAGGAGGTAGGCACCGTCCTCTCCGTGGGCGACGGCGTCGCACACGTCTATGGCCTCGAGAATGTCAAGGCCAATGAGCTTGTTGAGTTTGAAAACGGCGTTAAAGGTGTTGCCCTCAACCTCGAAGAGAGCAATGTCGGTGTCGTGCTCCTAAACAGTGTTAACAAGGTGACTGAGAATATGTCGGTGCGCCGCACGGGTGAAATCGCATCTATCCCCGTAGGTGAAGGTTTGCTCGGTCGCGTAATCAACATCCTCGGTGAGCCTATCGATGGCCGCGGTCCCATTGAGGGAGACAGAATTCTTCTCCCCCTTGAGCGTAAGGCTCCCGGTGTTATTTATCGTCAGCCGGTAAACCAGCCGCTCCAGACCGGTCTGAAGGCTGTTGACTCTATGATACCTATCGGTCGCGGTCAGCGCGAGCTTATCATTGGTGACCGTCAGATTGGTAAAACAGCCATCGCTATCGATACAATCATCAATCAGCGCAAGAACTATGAAGACGGAAAGCCTGTATATTGTATCTATGTAGCTATCGGTCAGAAAGCTTCAACTATCGCTTCAATAGTTCATACATTGGAGAAGAATGGTGCCCTTGACTATACAGTCATTGTTGCAGCTTCTGCATCTGACTCAGCTTCAATGCGCTACTACAGCCCATTCGCCGGTGTAGCTATCGGTGAGTACTTCCGCGATACCGGTCGTGACGCTCTCATTGTATATGATGACCTGTCAAAGCAAGCTGTTGCGTATCGTGAGATTTCGCTTATCCTGAAGCGTCCTTCGGGTCGTGAA
>N._stephensi_709_foregut__coassemble_729_pt1 | contig 11240 bp, 7 predicted proteins | sample N__stephensi_709_foregut__metabat2_high_PE_009 | metagenome-assembled genome bin N | reverse complement strand
TAAATGAATTTTCGGATGACGCACGGAATTTTAAATGAAAGAGCCGTGGTTGATATGGAAGATTTAACAACGCAAATGGCCGATATTCCAAAATTTTTTCGTAACTTTGCGCTTGAAATAGTATCTCTTATCAAGAGATTTGGATGGTTGCTAAACAAAATAGCCACGATGCTTGGCGCATCGTGGCGTTCGTCTATTTATAATGAGTTTATGATGAGGTGTCACCCACCGCTCCTGTCCGCTGACCCGGAAGAAGGGTGGTGGATATGAAAAGAGGTGAACAACTTTGAATGTGTTCACCTCTTGCTTGATTAGTTGTCTTAGAAGGACTCGAACCCTCACTAGCGGAACCAGAATCCGATGTGCTACCATTACACCATAAGACAAGTTGCGTAGTTGGAAGATGCGAATTGGCCGGGGTCTTTCGGTTTGGCCGAGAGCTTTCAAATAGGCCGGGTGTCTTCCGTTTTACGAGTGCAAAGTTACGATGTTTTTTTGACTCGGCCAAAATTTTGGCCGTTTTTTTTGACGTTTTTTTTCGCTGTTTCTTTAAGAGTGACATTTTGGCAGTGTGTTGTCAGTCGGTGTTTCTCTGATTATTCTCGCTGTCGGCATGTTTTGTGGCGTTTAATTTTTGCTCTTTTAACTCTGATTTTTAGGATTTTAAGTTTTTTTAATCTATTTTTTCGGTTTCGAACTAAAACTTTTAGCATAAGATTTGTTATAACAATAGCGAGGGCAAAAAAGAGTGAGTGCTCTCGGTTCGGTATGTTTCATTTCCGAGCTTTAACATTCAGGTTTAAAAATTAACTTATAAAACACATATATAATTATGGCAAAGATTATCGGTATAGACCTTGGTACAACCAACAGTTGTGTGGCTGTACTCGAAGGTAAAGAACCCGTTGTGATCCCCAATAATGAGGGTCGTAATACTACTCCGTCCGTTGTAGCATTTGTTGATGGAGGTGAGCGTAAGGTTGGTGATCCGGCCAAACGTCAGGCTGTCACTAATCCTACTCGTACTATATATTCAATCAAGCGCTTCATGGGCGAAAGCTGCGATAAGGTGGCTGACGAGATTAAGCGTGTCCCCTATAAGGTAGTATGTCAGAACAATATGCCTAAGGTGGACATCGATGGTCGTGAGTATACACCTCAGGAGATTTCGGCTATGATTCTTCAGAAGATGAAGAAGACTGCCGAAGATTATCTCGGCCAGGAGGTAACAGAGGCTGTCATCACAGTGCCTGCATACTTTGATGACTCACAGCGTCAGGCTACCAAGGAGGCCGGTGAGATTGCCGGTCTGAAGGTGCGCCGTATCGTGAATGAGCCGACAGCAGCTGCCTTGGCTTATGGCCTTGACAAGAGTCAGAAGGAGCAGAAGATAGCCGTCTTCGACCTTGGTGGCGGTACATTCGATATCTCTATCCTTGAGTTGGGCGATGGCGTCTTCGAGGTGAAGAGTACCAATGGTGATACTCACCTTGGTGGTGATGACTTCGATAATGTCATCATCGACTGGTTGGCAGATGAGTTCAAGAAGGCAGAGGGTGTAGATTTGCGTCAAGATCCTATGGCTATGCAGCGTCTTAAGGAGGCTGCCGAGAAGGCTAAGATTGAGTTGTCATCTTCAACTTCAACTGAGATCAATCTGCCGTATATCACAGCTACAGCAAGTGGCCCGAAGCATTTGGTCACTACTCTGACACGTGCCAAATTTGAGCAGTTGGCAGAGAAGCTGATTGATGCCGTTGCTGCTCCTTGTGCCAATGCACTTAAGGATGCCGGGCTGACTGCTTCACAGATAGATGAGGTTATCCTCGTCGGTGGTTCAACACGTATCCCGGCTATCCAGACCAAGGTGAAAGAAATCTTCGGTAAGGAGCCTAACAAGAGTGTCAACCCGGATGAGGTGGTTGCTATCGGTGCAGCTATTCAGGGTGGTGTGCTCAGCGGTGATGTCAAGGATGTATTGCTTCTTGATGTTGTGCCTTTGAGCATCGGTATCGAGACTCTGGGTGGTGTAATGACCAAGCTGATTGAAGCAAATACCACAATTCCGACTCGTAAGAGCGAGACATTCTCAACAGCAGTAGATAATCAGCCGGAGGTTACTATCCGTGTGCTTCAGGGTGAGCGTGCCAAGGCAAGTGATGACAAGCTGCTCGGTGAGTTCAATCTTGGTGGCATCGCACCGGCACCGCGTGGTGTGCCTCAGATTGAGGTTACATTTGAGGTTGATGCCAATGGTATCCTCAATGTAAGTGCCAAGGATAAGGCTACCGGTAAGGAGCAGAGTATCCGTATCGAGGCTTCAAGTGGTCTGAGTGAGGAGGAAATCAATCGTATGCGTGACGAGGCCAAGGCTAACGAGGAGGCTGACCGCAAGTTCAAGGAGAAAGCAGATAAGCTCAATCATGCTGATGCTATGATATTCCAGACAGAGAAGCAGTTGAAGGAGCTTGGTGATAAGATCCCGGCAGACAAGAAGGCTGCTATCGAGGCCGGCGTCGAGAAGCTTCGTACCGCTCACAAGGAGCAGAATCTTGAGGCTATCGATGCTGCTGAGAAGGAGATTCAGGATGCATTCCAGGCAGCCAGTCAGGACATCTATAATGCACAAGGCGCTGCCGGTGCTCAGCCGGGTGCACAACCCGGCGCACAGCAGGCTCCTGATGGTGACCATGTTCAAGATGTTGACTTCGAGGAAGTTAAGTAATCATGTAAGCTTCAGTAAGTAATATAAAACATTCATAAGAATAGTAAGCGAGATGCGAATATATTAGCATCTCGCTTTTTTACATATTGAGCCGATAAACTGCTCAACATACAATCCGACAGACGAAACATCGAACATATCAGCCTATTGTCGCCATTGGGCGTATGGGCGGCGGTGGGCAAGGTAATGTAAGTTGCTGTCGTTGGCGTATGCTTCGCGCTCAAAGGAGATGGCTCGGTATGCTTTATCCCAATTGCGAAGCCTCATAAGATGATACAGCCATTCTATAAGGTAGGCTATATAAAAGGGAATCCACAACAGCTCTTTTTGTTGAGCTGTGTGGATAAGTTCATGATTTATAAGTCGCTTGTTTATATATGCCTTATTGCGCGTCCAAATTGTTCCGAACAGATTTATGACATATTTTTTTGGAGCTAATTTGCTGACTATAATCTTGGGCATGTATGGTAGCGCCTATAATGTTTTGTCATTGGCTATGAGCCATTGAGCTATCTGTACTGCGTTAAGTGCAGCACCTTTTTTGATTTGGTCGCCTACAATCCAGAATGTCACACCGCCGGGGACGGCGAGGTCCTCACGAATACGGCCTACATATACCGGGTCTTTGCCTGCCAAATTGTATGGCATGGGGTATTGCTTGTTAGAGGGGTCGTCGACAACAACGAGTCCTTGTGCATGTTCCATAGCGTTGCGTACTTCGGCTACTGTCAACGGGCGCTCACATTCCACCCATATGGCTTCGCTGTGTGCGCGCATCACGGGGACTCGTACACATGTGGCACTTACACCCACGTTGGGTGAATGGAGTATTTTGCGGGTTTCGTTGAGCATCTTCATTTCCTCTTTTGTGTAGTCGTTATCCATAAAGATGTCAATCTGCGGTATGAGGTTGAAAGCCAACTGTGAGCTGAACTTCTCAACTGTCGGCTGTTCGCCGGCCAGTATTTGTCGTGTTTGAGTTTCCAACTCATCCATGGCAGCAGCTCCGGCACCGCTTGCTGCTTGATATGTAGACACGTGTACGCGGCGTATGGGGCTTAGCTGATTGATGGGTTGGAGTGCCACAAGCATCTGGATTGTTGTGCAGTTGGGATTACCTATAATGCCTCTCGGCCTGTTGAGAGCATCGGCGGCGTTAACCTCCGGCACTACCAAGGGTACATCACTATCCATGCGGAATGCAGATGAGTTGTCTATCATGACAGCGCCATACTTGGTGATAGTGTCGGCAAACTCCTTTGATGTGCCTGCCCCGGCTGAGGTGAATGCGATGTCTATACCCTTGAAAGCGTCATCATGCTTAAGCTCTTGGACAGTGTATTCCCGGCCGCGAAATGTATATGTCCGTCCGGCACTGCGGCTTGAACCAAACAGCTTCAGCTCATTGATGGGGAAGTTTTGCTCGTCAAGCACACGGAGGAATTCTTGCCCGACGGCACCGCTTGCGCCTACTATAGCTACATTAAATTTCTTCATAATCCAACAACATTAGTTGTGAGCGGGAGGTAAACACAGGTGGGTTCTATAAGGTGGGTTCTATAAATTGAACGCACCGGTTAATATAATCATTAATAGTGGTTGCTTTTGGATGATTTTGGCTTAAATTTCGCCGATTTTCAAGATTTCATCGGTCGTTATGCCCGCATAACTCCCTCTTCAATCTTAAAAATCGCCTGAAATTTAACCTCAAAATCATTCCAAATCAATTTATAGAACCCACCTTAAATTGAGTGCACCGATTAATATATAGAACCCACCTATAGACATTCCTCCCGCTCAGTGATAATTACTGGCGACCTTCAGTCTTGACGCTGCGGTCTATTTTCTTAACCAGACCTTGCAGGACGTTGCCCGGGCCGAGCTCGATAAATGTGTCCGCGCCGTCAGCTATCATGGCTTGCACGTCGTATGTCCAACGCACGGGGGCAGTCAGTTGAGCCAACAGGTTCTCTTTGATTTCTTTCGGGTCAGTGTGAGGTTTGCCGTCAACATTCTGATATACGGGGCATACCGGAGTGTGGAATTCGGCAGCTTCGATAGCAGCTGCAAGCTTGTCGGCGGCCGGTTGCATCAGGGGTGAATGGAAAGCACCTCCGACTTTCAGCTTGAGCGCGCGTTTTGCGCCGGCTTCGAGGAGCTTGGCACAAGCGGCGTCTATGCCTTCGTTAGTGCCGGATATTACTACCTGACCGGGGCAGTTGTAGTTTGCGGGTGCTACTATATCGTCGACAGTAGCACAAATTTCCTCTACTTTCTCGTCGGGGAGAGCCAATACGGCAGCCATTGTTGAGGGGTGCAGTTCGCAGGCGTGCTGCATGGCTTGTGCACGTGCACTGACGAGCTTGAGACCCTCCTCAAAGGAGAGAGCACCGGCGGCAACAAGAGCGGAGAATTCGCCGAGGCTGTGACCGGCTACCATGTCGGGTTTGAACTCATCGCCCATGGTTTTTGCCAGAATGACGCTGTGCAGGAAGATGGCCGGCTGTGTCACCTTAGTTTGACGCAGATCCTCTTCTGTGCCGTTGAACATCAAGTCGGTGATGCGGAAGCCGAGCACTTTGTTTGCTTTTTCAAACATCTCACGTGCTGTCTCGTTGTTGTCATACAAGTCTTTGCCCATACCTACAAACTGGGCACCCTGACCGGGGAAAACAAAAGCTTTCATAATCTATCTTAATCTTGAGTTATTTCTTTTTTGCGTATGGTGAATCGGGGTAAAGAGCAGTCCACCATTCGGGGTTATCTTTGAGCCAGAGGTCAAACCATGCCATTATGGAAGAGTGCCACAGGCGACGCTTGCTGTAATTTGAGATGAAATGGTTCTCGCCGTCAACACCGATGAACTCTACCGGGCGGTCGAGTATGCGCAGAGCGTTGAAGAGTTGGATACTTTCGCCTACGGGGACGTTGGTGTCAGCCGTGCCGTGGAGCAGCAACAGAGGGGTATGTATCTTGTCGGCGTTGAACAGAGAGCCTTGCTGAGTGAAAAGCTCGGGGTTGTTCCAGGGATAAGAGTCTGCCGCTGCAACACCGTTATATGAATGTCCCCACCATCCTTCGCCCCAATAAGAGGTGACGTTGGAGATGCCGGCGTGGCTTACAGCTGCCGCAAACATCGGTGTCTGTGTCTGCAAATATTGTGTCATGAAGCCACCGTAGCTTGCACCGAGACAGCCGATTTTATCTTTGTCTATGAATGAATGACTATCGGTCAATGCTTGTGTGGCATCGATGATATCCTTTGCCGTGCGTTTGCCCCACGCATTGACATGTCTGGCAGAGAATTCCTGGCCATATCCGGTAGTGCCAGAGGGGTTCAGAGCGTATACCACATATCCGCGAGAGGCGAATAATTGAGGCGTATAAGGGTTGCTGATACCGAGCTGAGTAGGGGCTGTGCCACCATAATAGTATACTATGAGGGGATACTTCTCGTTGGGGTCAAACTCGGGTGGGTAAGTTATATATCCGTCAATCACCGTGCCGTCCGCATCTGTATATGTCCATCTTTCGGTATCACCGAATTGTATTTCGGCAAGACGAGAGGCCAACGGATCGGCCACTAAACGATCTTTCTTGCTGCGAGTGTCATAAATATATCCGGCACCGGCATGGTTTTCGCTTTGTCCCCAATAGGCCACTTTGTCACCATTTTTGCTGACAGACATGGCGCGAATACCCGGTATTGACAGAGGTATCAGAGTGTGTGTCGCTGTTTTGGGGTCTATAGTGTATAAGCGATTGGCGAAGCCATCTTCACCAAGCACATATATCTTGCCATCCTTGGCCCATACGGCATCTTTGATGCTCGGGTCGAAGTCGATGGTGAGCGGAGTCACCTTTTTGTCTGAACGATTGAGTATATATGCCTGAATGTCAAAGTCATTAGCGATAGGTTCGTTGCCGATTTTCGCTCCTATACCATCATAGATAGCTGCTGAGCCGAGCACCAAAATCTGCTTTGCATCCGGGCTATATGCGACATTGGTCAGGAAGCCGTCTTCCGGAACAATAGTGTCGACAGCACCGGTGCGAGTATCCAGCTCCAGAGCTTCAAGCGAGAAGAAGGGTCGCTCGGTGGGAGTCTCGCGTGTGAGAGCTATCAGCAATTTATCTTCAGTAGGATGAACATCGGCTATGCGTACGGCACCACCAAATGTCAGAGGACGTATGAGAGCACCATTGGTCAAGTCACACTCAAACAATTGTGCGCCATCTGTCTCACCTACAGCACGTGAGCCGGGAGAGAGCTGACGTTTCAGCGGGCCTTCTTGCTCCTTGTGTTCGTTGACTACCGTATAATAGAATTTGTCTCCCTTGCTGTTGAATACCACCTTGGCTTGGGGTATCTGACGTGCTACTGTCTTTTGCTCCAGTGTGTTAGGATCAACAATAACAATGTCGTAACCTTGTTCGGCTTTGATAGCACCATAGAGTTTAGCACTGCCGGGCATCCAACTCAGAGCCGGTGTTGAGGGTAGAGTCACTTCGCGTCCGGTGCTGAGGTTGGTGAGTGTGGCGCGGCTCAATGTCTCATCCAGGGCATACATGTTGGTATATTTGGTAATCAGCCATTTGCCATCAGGCGATACGGCTTCGGCCGACACTCGTTCACCAAAAGCAGTATCATCTAATGCGAAGCGACGTTGTGCTGATGCGTCAGCCACGGGAGTGATATTTTCAAACCCTGACCGGGGCTGCCATTCGAGCGAGACTTGCGGAGCGAGGGTGTCACCGGGCATGGATAATATTTGGAGAGCCACCTCATGGTCGCTATACGGCTCCATGGATATGGTTGCTGACACGGCACCGTTGGCATCATTCTTCTCATTGACACCTTGCTTCTTACCATCTACATAAAGGGCAAAACGCGAGGGTGACTTGACGGTGAGTGTACCCATGGCATACTTGTCGGCACGCAAGTTGGTACGCATCATCTGCATTGTGGCAGTGCCGGCACTTTTGTCGAGCTTTACAACAGAGTCAGTGATGACAGACTGTGGTTTTGCTGTTTTGAGCAAATCGAGCCTTGCGGGAGTCTCCAACAGTCGGCTTTCGTTGTATTTATCGCCGGTGACATTGACAGAATCCACTATCAAAGGAGTGGGAATATTGCTTGCAGGATAGATATTCCATTTTGTGGTGAGCACACCGGCGCACACCGGCAGTGCGGCCAATGCAGCTATTGTAATAAGAAGTTTATTTCGCCTCATTGTGTATGATATCAGATTATTTTGAGAATGCGTCTATTGAAGCCTTGATGGCTGCAATTTTCTCATTGGCATCAGCTTGCTTCTTGCGTTCGAGAGCTACGACAGCTTCGGGAGCATTGGCTACAAAGCGCTCATTGCTCAGCTTCTTCTCGACACTCTTCAGGAAGCCCTCATAGTGCTGTAGCTCGGCGTTGAGCTTTTTGAGTTCCTCTTCGACATCCACGGCACCATTGAGGGGTATTGAGTATTCTGTAGCATCAACGATAAATGAGGCTGCCGTCGGGTCTTTCTCCGTCACTTGCTTTATGGCGCTTAGTCCGGCTATCTTCATCAAGACATCATCGAGGTCTTGGGGCCATGCACCATGGATGAGCAGTTCGAGAGACTCACGACCGGGTATTTGTTTCTGCTTACGTATAGTACGGACACCGGCAACAATCTCCTTGAGTGTGTCCATGTCGGTAATGATCTGTTGGTCAGCACCATTGGCCACCGGGAGTTGAGCATACATAATGCTTTCGCCCTCTTTGCGAGGAGCGAGATGCTGCCATAGCTCTTCCGTGATGAAGGGCATGAACGGATGCAGCAAGCGCAACAAGGTGTCGAAGTATGACAATGTCTTCTCATATGTGAGAGTATCTATCGGCGAGCCGTAGGCCGGCTTCACCATCTCGAGATACCATGCGGAGAACTCATCCCAGAAGAGCCTGTATATGCTCATAAGAGCCTCGTTGATACGGAACTTGCTCATCTGTGCATCCACAGCCTCGAGTGTGCGGTCGAGTACGGCCTCAAACCATTGGCAAGCTTGGCGAGCATAGTCCGGCTGCTCGGCTGATGTGTCAACCTGCCAGCCTTTTACGAGGCGGAACGCATTCCAGATCTTGTTATTGAAGTTGCGACCTTGTTCGCACAGAGCGTCATCATACAGGATGTCATTACCGGCCGGTGCAGCGAGCATGAGACCCATGCGCACACCATCTGCGCCATATTTCTCCATAAGCTCTATCGGGTCGGGGCTGTTGCCAAGCATTTTACTCATCTTACGACCTAACTTGTCGCGCACTATACCGGTGAAGTATACGTTACTGAAGGGCTTGTCGCCGGCATATTCGTATCCGGCCATAATCATGCGAGCCACCCAGAAGAAGATGATATCCGGCCCGGTAACGAGGGTTGCCGTGGGATAATAGTATGACATCTCCTTATTGCCGGGTTCGAGAATACCATTGAACAATGTTATAGGCCACAGCCATGATGAGAACCAGGTGTCGAGAGCATCTTCGTCTTGACGCAAATCATTGATTGTCAGTGCGTCGTTGCCGGTGAGCTTCTTGGCCTTCTGCAGAGCTGCTTCGGGAGTCTCGGCTACTACAATCTGCTCATTTTCACCATCACCGCTTATATAGTAGGCCGGAATACGATGTCCCCACCATAATTGACGGCTGATGCACCAGTCTTGGATATTCTCAAGCCAGTTGCGATATGTGGTGCGATATTTTGCCGGGACAAATTTGATGTACTCATCCATCACGGGAGGGAGTGCAATGTCGGCAAAATGCTTCATCTTTATGAACCACTGCAGAGACAGACGCGGCTCGATAGGCACATGAGTGCGCTCTGAGAAGCCCACATTGTTGGTGTAGTCTTCCACCTTCTCAAGCAGGCCGGCAGCTTCGAGGTCTTTGACTATCTGCTCGCGAACGGCAAATCTGTCCATACCGACATACATGCCGGCAGCCTCATTTACGGAGCCATCTTCATTGAAGATGTCGATTGTCTCCAGATTATGCTTCTTGCCCAGCATATAGTCGTTGGTGTCATGAGCGGGTGTGACTTTCAGACATCCCGTACCGAAGTCAATCTCGACATATCTGTCTTCTATTACCGGTATTTGACGACCTACAAGGGGCACGATAACCTGTTGCTTCTTAAGCCATTCGTTCTTCGGGTCTTTGGGGTTGATGCACATGGCGGTATCGCCCATGATAGTTTCGGGACGTGTGGTTGCCACAACGGCATAACGACGACCGGAGGCATCAGTGTGTATTACAGCCCCCTCGGGAGTAGCTGTGCACTCATCCTGATTGGCTACATAATATTTCAGATAATAGAGCTTGCTTTGCTCCTCTTTGAAGTATACCTCATCATTGCTTAGAGCGGTGCGGTTCTGCGGGTCCCAATTGACCATGCGCAGGCCGCGGTAAATGAGCCCTTTGTCATACAGGTCGCAGAACACCTTTATTACACTTTTGCTGCGTATGGGGTCCATTGTGAACGCGGTGCGTTCCCAGTCGCATGAGGCGCCCAGACGACGCAGTTGCTGCAGTATTATGCCGCCATACTTGTCGGTCCATTCCCAAGCATGTTTGAGGAACTCTTCGCGACCTATTTCGCGTTTCTGAATACCTTCGGCGGCCAATTTTGCTACCACCTTTGTTTCGGTGGAAATGGAAGCGTGGTCAGTGCCGGGTACCCATAACGCATTTTTACCCTGCATACGGGCGCGACGTACCAATATGTCCTGAATGGTATTATTGAGCATGTGCCCCATGTGCAATACGCCGGTGACGTTGGGTGGCGGAATGACAATTGTGTAAGGCTCACGCTCATCCGGCTCCGAATGGAACAGACGATGCTTCATCCAGTATTCATACCACTTACTCTCAACCTGTGAGGGGTCATATTTGGTAGCTAATTCGTTCATATACGGTATTATATTCTAAATGTAAGTTTCAATTATTATGGCAGTGCCGTGAGGCATAAAAGTGACATATCTCTCCTTGGCGGCTACCAGGAGCACCATGCCTTGAGTGGCGGTGACAGTGTTGCCGGAGTCGGTGATGTCGACTGTGCCTTGGACTACTGTCAGCACCTTGAATGAGTCCACATCCTTGTAGTCGCGGTTGTGACGATAGCTGAGGTGCAGATGATTTACGGTGAAGTGTTTTGTGGCGAGCAAACCCATTGCCGTTTCGCGCTCATCGGGGTAAAGTATGCGGCCGTCATCGCATCTGTTGAAGTTCAGCGCGGTGAGAGCTTGCTCCGTGTGCAACTGACGCAGATTGCCGTCAAGGTCGCGGCGCTTGTAGTCATATATGCGGAATGTGGTGTCAGAGGGCTGTTGTATCTCCAGTACCATACAACCCTTGCACAGAGCGTGTATTGTGCCGGCCGGTAAATAGAATACATCTCCCTGCTTGACAGGCATGTAGTTAAGCTTATCTTCAATGGAGCCGTCTTCTACCGCTTTGACATACTCGCCTTTGGTCATGATGTTT
>N._stephensi_709_foregut__coassemble_728_pt1 | contig 11249 bp, 9 predicted proteins | sample N__stephensi_709_foregut__metabat2_high_PE_009 | metagenome-assembled genome bin N | reverse complement strand
GGTTGGGAGGCGTGGACTTCCAAAGGGCAGACACAAGGCGACAAGCTCGCCGATTGTCTGTATGAGGCAGCTCGTAACTGTCTGCCTCACGGCACGAAGATACGCACAGACTACACCGACGGCGATGCCGACAAGGAGAGTAACTTCACCATACTTCACGGCACGAAGTGTGCCGCATGTCTGACGGAGAACCTCTTTCAAGACAACCGCGAAGACGTGGACTGGCTGCTCTCGGCTGAAGGCCGCACCGCTATAGCTCGTCTGCATGTAGAGGGTATCATCAAATATATTTCGCTTTATGGGAGCAAATAAAAAGGGAGGCACACTCACGGCTCGCGCTCGCAAGTGGCTGCTTGCTATCATCATTGTGGAGGCGATGGTGTTGCTTGCCGCCGCCATGTGCAGTTGCACCGGGACACGCACCGTGCAAGTCCCGGTGGAGGTGGAGCGCGTCAGTATGCGTACCGACACCTTGCGGCTGCTGACACACACGCGAGACACGGTGATAGACCGCGACACCGTCCTTATCGAGCTTAGGGGCGACACCATACTGCGCGAAGTGACGCGCTGGCGATGGCGCATAAGCGAGAGTCGCGACACTCTGTGGCAGACAAAGACCGACTCCGTGTATGTGGAGAAGCCCGTGACCATAACCGTAGCCGCCCCCCTGACCGGATGGCAGCGCGTTAAACAAAACCTCGGAGGATATGCCCTCGCCCTGTCGGCAGTCCTGATAGTCGCCGCTCTGCTATGGCTACGCTTCCGCAAATCCAAGTAGCCATGAGTACAGAGACATTTGAGTTTCGTGAGCACGGCAACATCACACGTCAACGCTTTGAGGATTATCAAGCATCCGCGCCGGGGGTACGTTAGTAACCCCGTTTTTTTATTTTTATGGTAAATATTCCTTTATTTTTTTGGTTGGTAAAGATTTTTTTACTAACTTTGCAGTGTTAAATCAAACAGAGTTCATTAACATAATGTTTAACTAAATTTTTTCAAAAAAATGACAGATGAAGAATTTGAAAAGAATTTAACAGATTTGGTTGAGATGCTGAAATGCTGTCACCGAATTAACGACAAAAGCCTCACTAAATATCTCAAGGTTGAGATAAAAGAGCTGACTCGAAAGATGTTAAAGTAACCAATCACCACCCCCACTATGGGGGTGGTATCAAAACTATAAGACATGGCCGAAGATACATACGAACAAGAACTAAAAGAGAAAAAAGAGAATGACCCCATACTCTCTAAAATCAAATTTATGAAAGAGACTGATTTATTAAGAGTCATTAACGGGTCGTATATTGCTGAAAGATTTTTTGGCAAGTCTGCCGGGTGGTTCTCTCAGAAACTGAATAACAACATGAAGAATGGCAAGCCGTGCGAGTTCACAAAGGAAGAACGTAAGGCACTGGCTGATGCGTTATACATTATATCATACGAATTACAAGAATTGGCTGACGAACTTTGTTAAACATTCTTTTTCATCTGTCATTTGTTTGATAATTGTCAGCAGCCGGAGGCGCGTATGTAGCCCCCGGCTTTTTTTGTGTCGTATGCTTATGGGTGGGGTATGCATATACCGCCTTGAGGGGGGTGTCGGAGGGGGGCTTGGCCAGGGCGGGCGGGTGCTCTTCTGTCTGAAATCGTGACTTTTTTTGCTCTCGATGGGGGTTAAAAGGCTGATTTTAAAGGGTGTTTTTCGGCCAATTCGCGACAAATTTCGATGTTTTTTGAACTTTTTTCGCCAAAAACGGCCTTAATTTTCGGATTTTTCAGACTTTTACGCGCTTTTCCACAGAGGGGTGCTTTATGGGGGTGGATATGTCTTTTATATACTCGCGCCGGGGGTGTATCTTTGCAGCATTAAAACGTATATATATGGCTTATTCATCAACTGCAAACATAGTATTGTCGGTCAACGGCAAGCAAGCGAAACAGATGCTCTCGCAGCTCGAAAAAGATGCTGCTCGGTTGCGCAACGCATTATCCAACGCGGCGGCAGCCGGCGACAAGGCTTCAATGAAGAAGTTCCGTAATGAGTTGAACAATGTCAACAAGATAATGGATCAACTCAAGGGGAACGCGAAGAAGACCCAACAGGTACTTGCCAATCTCGACAAGGCCTCACCCAAGGAGCTGAACACCGCTCTCAAGCAGCTCAAGCGCGAACTCAACACCATAGAGCGAGGCACACAAGCGTGGGACGCTCATATCGAAAAAATAAAAGCCGTAAAGGCCGAAATCGACAAGGTTAATGCTTCCATGCGCGAGGAGCAAGGACAGATGCAGCGCATGGGCAACGGCATGGGAGACTTCCTCCGTAGTGGTGTCAGCAAGATACTCGCGCTCACCGGCGTGTCGCTCTCTGTGAATGACATGGTAGACGCATACGCTTCCATGGAAGAGGAGATGGTAGGCGTGGAGAAGTTTACAGGCATGACACGCGAGGAGGTGGAAAAGCTCAACGAGGAGTTTAAGAAGATAGACACGCGCACCTCACGCGAGGAGCTTAACAAGTTGGCACAACAAGCCGGCTCGCTCGGCAAAAGCAGTCAGGAAGACGTGTTGGGCTTTGTACGTGCCGCCGACAAGATTAATGTCGCGCTCGATGAGCTGGGCGAGGATGCAGTGCTCAACATCTCGAAACTCAACGGCGTATTCGGCTACGAGGCTGAATACGGCACGGAGCAGTCAATGCTCAAAGTCGGCTCGGCGATAAATGAATTGTCTACCGTGTGTGCCGCTTCTGCACCTTACATGGTCGATTTTCTTTCACGACTTGGAGGTGTGGGTGCGCAAGCCAACATGTCATTGAGCGACTTGGCCGCTTTCGGAGCTATATTGGACTCTCAAAAGCAGAATGTAGAGAGGAGTTCGACTGCATTACAAAACTTCATTGTACACCTGATGCAAGACCCGGCCAAATATGCAAGCGCTGTCGGGTTGGAAGTAGAAGAGTTTACTGAATTATTGGAGAACGACACGAATGCTGCACTTATTCGTTTCCTTGAAGCTCTTAACAGCATGGGCGACATGAATGTGCTTGCACCGCTGTTTGCCGACATGAAAGAAAAAGGCAGTGGTATGGTGGCGACACTCTCGACACTTGCTCGTTGTGTCGAGGATGTTAAGGAAAAGCAGCTGATAGCCAATCAAGCCTTTGAGGAGGGTACTTCAGTCGTCGATGAGTATAACAAAGCAAACAATTCGGCGCAAGCCAATCTTGACAAGGCGAAAAACCACATACACGAGACCGTTGTGGCTCTCGGTGAGCAGTTAGCCCCCACACTGATGCAGATAACAGACGGAGTGACAACCGTGCTGAACGCCATAGTGCCGATTGTGCGCATACTGATGAACAACAAAGGAGCGGTAATCGCGCTCATCGGCGCGTGGGTTACGTGCAATGCGATACTCGCAGCCGCCGCGATCCGCGCGCAAGCACTCCGCGCAGCCTTTATCGCCAAAACGGCAGTTATCAAAGGTTACTCGATAGCCGTCGGAGCATGCAGAGTAGCCACAGCCGCTCTTAATGTCGTAGTGTCACTATTCACCGGCGGCATAAAAGGAGCGCGTGTCGCCATGCAAGCACTCAACACCACAATCAAGGCCAACCCCATAGGCTTGCTCATAACGGCTCTAACCACCGCGATAGCCCTTCTCGCCGCATTCAAAGACAAGAGTGAAGAAGCAGCCAAGGCCGAAAAACAAGCCGCCGAGGAGGCCAAACGGCAAGCCGAAGAGAAGAAGAAGCAATATGACGAGTGGAAAGCATCGCTCACCTCACTTGACGAGAAGTCCGGCCAATATTGCTCCGAGGAGCTTACACGTATAAAACTGCTATACGAAGCGGCCACTGACGACAAAAGAGGCAAGCAAGAGCGTCATTCAGCCGCCGAAGCACTCTTGAAGCAGTACCCGACCTACTTCGCTCACATGACCACCGAACAGATAATGTTGGGGCAAGCCTCCGACGCATACAAGCTGCTTGCCGATAACATTCTCGAAGCCGCTCGCGCTCAAGCCGCCTTTGAAAAAATCAAAGAAAATCAAGCGCAGTTGTTAGAACTTGAGATGCGTGACGAGGAATTAACCGAGTGGCGTGCCGGCTGGGTGAAGACGAAGGAGGAGGGAGATAAAGAGATATGGTATGATGATATTTCAGTATACGCGAAGGGTATGTATAAATCCGGAAAAGCAAGAAAACAAATTAAGGCCATAGACAAAGAAAAGGCCGAAATAGCCCAAAAGCGCGCAGACTTGGAAGAAGCAAACGAAGTATTGGAAGCCAAAATCAAGACTACCGATGTTATTAACTCTTCAACGTCTTCAGCTCCGGCAGCTTCCGACTCAAGCAGCTCCGGCAATAAACATGGCCGTACCGGCGGTGGTGGTGGGAGCAGCAAAACCACCGACAAGTTTGCCGATGAAAAGGCATGGTTGCAGCAGCAAAACGCGCTCAACGAGATTGAGTATTACAAAGGCTTACGCACCAAAGAGGACTATGAGCAACGCAAATATGAGCTGCAAACCGAATATGAGGAGAGAAGGCTCGCCAAGTGTGCCGAGGGTTCAGCCGAGTACACACAAGTCGAAGCAGCCTATTACAAAGCACTCAAAGAGATGAGTGACAACGAAACCAAACGTGCCGAAGCCAAAGACAAACAACGGCTCGACTCCGAACAGACACGTCTCAAAAAGCAAAAAGCCTTCATTCAGCAAAAATATCTCGATGGCGAAATCTCGCAAAAAGAATATAACACGCTGCTTGAAGAAACCGAGGAGCAACACCTCAAAAACATGACCACCCTCACCAAGGAGGGGACTAAGGAGCGTGCCGAGGCCGAAGACAAATACCGCGAATATCAGCTGAAGAAGTTGGAGGAGCGCAACAAGCGAGTTGCCGACCTTAACAAACAGATGGCCGATGCAGTAAAGAAGTTTGTTAAAGACTTAACCAAGGAAAGCAAGGACATGAAAGACAAATATTTTGGCTTCAACGCAAACGAAAAGGCCAAAAACTATGCTCATGACCTTGACATCCTGAACATGACCTATCAGGCCGAACTCAAAGCCGCCGAGGGCAACGCCGAAGAGAAGCTCCGCATAGAAAAAGCCTATCTCGAAGCCCTCAAGCAGCTGCATGACGAGCACTTCGGCAAGGATGACCCCACAGGCTTTAAAGGAGCTATGGAGAAGACTAAGAAATGGCTCGACTCTGACGGCGGCAAGGCACTCAAAGGCTCGCTCGACACTCTCGTCTCCGGCATGTCCTCAATATTCACGCAGCTGACCGCCGGCATAAAAGCCGACTTGGAGCTTCAGACCGCCGAAATCGAAAACCGATACGACGCGGAAATCTCACGCGCCGAGGGCAACGCATACATGGTGGCCAAGCTCGAAAAACAAAAAGAGGAGGAAGTAGCCGCTATCAAGCAAGAGGCTTCCGAAAAGGAGTATCAGATGCAAGTCATTCAAGCGATAGCCCAGACGGCACAGAACGCTCTTGCCGCCTACGGCTCTGCCGCCGCTATCCCCTTGGTGGGACACATTCTCGCGCCTATCGCCGCCGCCGCTGCCGTGGCTGCCGGCATGTTGCAAGTCAACGCCCTCAAAAAGCAGCAAGCAGCAGCCGCCCAAGGGTATGCCGAGGGTGGCTTCACCAAGGCCGGCGGCAAGTATGAGCCGGCCGGGGTGGTACATGCCGGCGAGTGGGTTGCACCACAAGAGCTGGTCAACAATCCGCGCACCCGGCCTCTCATTGATGCACTCGAATATGCTCGACGCACCAACTCTGTCGGCTCGATACGCATGGAGGATGTCTCACGCGCTATCACAGCACCCTCTGTCATAGCGGCGCAAAGCTCTGCCGCCCCGGTGGTGATAAACAACACCGCCACAAACGAGCAGCCCTCAAAAGTGGCCGACACACTCGCCGCGCTCGACAAGTCGCTCGCCGCTCTCAACACGCGGCTCAATGAGCCGTTTGTCACCGTCAACACCGCCGCCGGCGACTACGGCATCAACAACGCTCTCAGCAAGTACAACCGACTGCTGGCAAACAAATCACCAAAATAATTAAAATCATGGTTATTCTCATAGACGGCAAACAAGCCGTACTCGACAAAGATACTTCCTTTGAGTATGTGGCCGAAAACCGCATGTTCACCGAGGCCGATGACTACACCCTCTCAATTGAATTCCCCCTGAGAGGGTGTGCGCAAAACACAGACATATTCGGCGCGATAGACCGCAAAGACATCATCCCCGGCACGTCGGCTCTCGACTGTGTAATCATGGACGGCTCGTGGCGTAAAACCGGCGCACTGGTTATTACCGAAGTGACTCCCCAAAAAGTTACCGGGCAATTCCTCTCCGGCCGCTCGGCACACAATTTTGCCAACTCTTTTGACGATACCTACATTGACGAGTTGGACTTGGGAGCATACCCCTCCACGCTGCCTGACGGCGTGCCGGTAAAGAGCGCATGGACGCCCGACTACACCAAAGGAGCATTCGTGGCTCTGCCATGGGTACACGCCGACAGCGGCAACATACACAACTGCGCGGTCATGACCGACGAGGGGTGGGAGTGGCACTCCGACACAAAAAATCTGGAGTGGCAACCATACCTCTTATATATCGTCAGGCAGATTTTCAAGGCCATAGACTTCACATGCGACCTCTCACAATGGGAGGCCGACCCGGCACTCTGCTCACTGCTGGTGTGCAACACGCTGCCCGAGTCATACGGCATAACACAGCCGGCTCGCGCTCTGCCTCATTGGACTCTCAAGGAGTTCTTTAACAACCTTGAGCCGATAGTAGCCGGCGAGTTCGACTTTGACCACAAAGCACGCACCGCCACTTTCACACGGCTAACCCCGGAGCTTACCACCGGCAAAGCCGTTTGTATTGAACAAGTGACAGACGAGTTCACTCGCGAAGTAGACATCGAAGACCCCAAATGCGAATACCGAGGCGCGGTAAACTTCCAATTCAAAGACCGAGGCGACGAAGAATGGAAATTCCTCTCTTGCGACTGGTTTATCCGTCAGTCCGTAGCCAAAGGCAATGTCATGGTGTTTGATGACTTCTCACAACTCTTTGACGCATACATACGGCTGCCCGAATGTACCGGCAACCCACACCGCAACTCACAAGCCGAAGAGATGGCTCGCAAGGTGCTATACGCCAAAGAAGAGGACGCATACTTCATACTGCGCACCACCGACAAAACACTCGTCACGGAGTATGAAGACCGCGCCAACCAATACAAGTACACATACATGTTGCAGCCGATAAACCAACTCGGAGGGCGTATCGTCAGCAGCGATGATGATGCGCCTGTCAAGGAGATTGAAGTCATGCCGGTACGCACGGCATTCACCGACAACACATACGGCCAAATGATGTTCTTGCAGCCCGGCTCATACAACAACCAAGATGACAGCAGCGGCGTGAGCTACGTGTCCGAAGACCCCACCGCCCCCACATACAAGTCGTGGGAGCAGCTCAAAAAAGAAGCCGACGAATACTATTACACGCCGGCGTGTGAGGCCGTCATAAAGGAGAAAAGCGAAGACAAGCGCGATGAGTTCTACTCCACTCTGTATCTCGGCTTTTACTCCGGCTTCTCGACAGAAGCCATGACACTCGAGTCGCACGCCCCATATCCCACAACCGCTCTGTGGGAAGTCACCGACCTGACCATAGCTCTATACACCAACATGAAGTATGGCGTCGGCTATAACCGCTATTCGCTTAACCCTGACGGTGCCGGCTCTCTGCACACCTCATTGTATCTTGACATCAATCCGCAAGTGAAAAGCAAATTCAAGTTTATAGCCGACTCCATACCCGACCCGCGGAGCATATTCCTGATAAAGGGAAAAAGGTATCTGTGCGAAAAGATAACCGCCACATTCCGACCGCAAGGCATGTCACAGCTGCTCACCGGAGAGTTTTACCCTATAGTGGATTGAATATATTGTTAGTCAGAGGGTTACATAGACTCTCTGACTAACTTTTCTATAGCTGTATCATCAACCTCATGCTCGCTGACGGGGCGAAGATTGTACACATAATCAATAATACGGCGATTAGCGGCATCCACTTGGCTGATGTCGCGCTCTATATAAATGTCAGTGACGGTATTGCCGCCGTGACCCAAGCCGGCACGTATCACCTCAAACGGCACACCGATACTCGCCGCTATCGTCGCCCATGAGTGACGCGCCCAATAAGTAGTCAGCCCCGTGAGCGTATCTTGAGGCGAGTGGGGCAGACTGTTAAGCCGCTCGCGCACCGCACGCAACCCGTTACACGCCGTATTATAAAAACTTCGATACGCCGCAACCTTATCCATATAATTAAGCAGATACGCCTCACCGCGATACTTCTCGATAATAGCAAGCATCTCCGGCTCGACCTTTATCGAATAAGGCTTATGAGTCTTGCGCCTAACATACTCGATACGTCCGTCACGTATCTCATCAAGATAGCAGAGGTCAACAAAATTGATACCGCGCAGCAAGAACGTCAACACAAACAAGTCACGATACCGCAGCATCCAGTCGTCCAAGCCGTCAGCGAAGAACACACGACGCAGAGCCGACACCTTCAGATTACGCTTGCGAGTCGCCTGTTTGGGGATGCTGATTTTGCGGAACACATAATGCTTGAGCCACTCATTGTCTATAGCATAATTCAGCGCAGCGCGGATATTGCGCAGATGTATACCTCGAGTGTTGGCACTCTTGCAAGTAGACATCAAGAACCGCTCAAAGTCCTTAACCCACTTAGCCGTTATATCCTCAAGCCGCAGCCGAGAAAGAGCTTCCTCGCCCAACCACGCGACCAGCCGGGAGCGAGTACTCGCGATGACGCGCCGATTACCTTCAGACTTGAGCGACATATTCTCATCGAACACCGATAAGAACGATGGCACACCTGTCACCGAGTTGTCAGCTGCCGAGTGAGCAGCCGCCTGCATATTGCCGACAACATTCATCGAAGCAGCCTCCTGCATATAGTTCGGCGCACTCACCGAAGCCGACCGCAGCGGCAACTTCATCACCTGATTGATTAAACACTTCAGTTGAGAAGCCGACAGAGACCTCAAGTCGACATCACGCGCCACGACATAGAGTGCACCTTGCGACTCCACCATACGCTGTTGAAGCATAGCCGACAGCGACCGCGCCATGGGATGTCGGCACACCAATTGGCGAGAAGCGTCCCACTGACCGGGACACAGAGACACATTAAGATTGATGTAGGAAGTACTGCCGCGATGCACCACCGCCAACTTGAGCGGAGCTGCCACACACTCGTCCCCCTTAGAGGCACGAGTATCCAAATAAAATTTCAAAGTAGCCATGATAAAAACCGAGACCACCGACCGAACCGAACCAATTCCGATTAACCAAAACCGACAACCCACCAAGACCAACAAAAACAGCATTGTCATTTAGCACGAAACCACACGCGCTGATTTTGCGCTGATTTTGCGCTGACGGTGTAAGGTTGTTTAAACCCATGCGCTGATTTTGCGCTGATTTTGCGCTGATGGTGTAAGGTTGTTTAAATCCATGCGCTGATTTTGCGCTGATTTTGCGAAAAAATTCGTCCAAATTCGTCCAAATTCGTCCAAATAGTCCTTTTTTTTAACACGCGACCCACAAAGAGATGCAAGTAGAAAAGCGGCAGACAACCTACATAACAATCAGATTATCAACCGCTTTAAATGCGGAGCGACCGAGATTCGAACTCGGGAAACGCTTTTGACGTTTACACGCTTTCCAGACTCGGACTCTATTTTCCTATCCGCTTGGTTATCAATATATTTTAAATGTTCTCTTTCGTTGCAACAATTTTTGCAACAATTTTTGTTTTCAAGTCGTTTGCGAAAGCTGCTTTCGGTACATGTCGATAAGTTCGTCCTTGGCCTTTCTCGCTTCTTCTTCCGCCGCCGACAACTTTGTCCTCACATCTTCTAATTCAGCTTTCAGTTTTTCAAATTCCTCCTTTCTGTTCTTTATCTCGGTTACAAGGCCAACGTGCTTCTTCGGTACATCTGCCATGTTGACCGTCTCAACCATTGCAAGTGAAACATAGCTGTCGAAGAAGCCCACGTCTTGACTTCCCTCTTGATATGTTTGTGTTTCAATCTTGCCGACATTTCGACCACCGCGATTCTTCTTTACTACAACTTTATCACCGGCTACTACATCGCCACTCTTGGTAAGACTGCCTCCTGCCACCGGCAGAAGCATTGGCTCTATGCCTGTGATAAGCCAGTTCATATTCAAATCGGGACACACTGCGGCTATCTCACTCAACTTTGGAGCACTAAATCCTCCCGAATTGTTGCGGAGATAGCCATTTGCAAGATTAGCCAAACTTTCAAGCGAGGGATAGGTAAATCCCTTAATCTCAATATATTTGTCCAATCTCTCTTTTATTTCAGAGGCGTTACTCATAATTTTTAACAATTAAATCCTCTCATTTATGTGAGAGTATTTGAATTTATTTATTAACTTTGCACCACAATCGCTAAACCATGGGGATTATTGCTCTGCAAAGGTACGACAATTTCCTCGATTAAACAAATATTTTAATCATTAAATGTTGAATAAAACTCTCAAAGAACTCTACGAGGAAATTGAAGTACCCGCAAATCCTCAAATGGCGTTTATCCGTTATGTCAGCGAGTTGACACACAAGTCTGAATTGACCGTGCGTCTGTGGATAAAGGGTACACACAAGCCTGATGCTCTCACTATAAAGGTGCTTGCCGAGGCTCTGAATGTTGACCCCGATACTCTCTTTTCCCACGTACAAAACACTGAATGACCTATGTGTAACAACGAACCGAACATCAAAGATGCGGCTGTTTACACGGTGATGGAGACTTGCAGACTCCTTGAAATCTGCAAAGATACTCTCACCGACCGCCGCCGCAAGGGTCTTATTGCCCCAATCAATCCTTTTGCCACAAAAGGCTTCAAGTATTCCGGTGCCGCAATCAAACGATTGTGGCGCATCGAGATGAACCTTATACCCGGAGGAATTGGCTATGCTAAGTAACAACGACATCAAGCACATCGAAGCCACTCAACTCAATGCCTATCTCGACACCCTCACTTACAGCGAGAGGGTCGAGTTCGTGACTGATGTAGTGGGAGAAGCCGGAGTGCGCCGGCAGACTTTCTTCAACTGGAAGTGCATGGCTTGCCGCA
>N._stephensi_709_foregut__coassemble_708_pt1 | contig 11437 bp, 8 predicted proteins | sample N__stephensi_709_foregut__metabat2_high_PE_009 | metagenome-assembled genome bin N | reverse complement strand
TAGTGTCTCTGTAAGTGAACCGATTTGGTTTACCTTAACGAGAATTGAGTTGGCACATCCCTCAGCGATACCGCGCTCCAGATACTTAACATTGGTTACGAACAAGTCATCACCCACGAGCTGGCAACGGTCACCAATGAGGTCGGTAAGTATCTTCCAGCCTTCCCAATCGTTCTCTGCCATACCATCCTCGATAGAGTCGATAGGATACTCCTCGACAAGTTTCTTGAGGTATTCAGCTTGCTCCTGACTGGTGTACACGGGTCCGTCTTCCTGCTTCCATGTGTAATCGTACTTGCCGTCTTTGTAGAACTCTGAAGAGGCACAGTCGAGACCGATAGTCACATCTTTGCCCGGCTCATAACCGGCTTTCTTGATAGCCTCCATGATGACATTAAGTGCATCTTCGGTACCGTCAAGTGCGGGAGCGAAACCACCCTCATCACCTACTGCAGTGGAGAGGCCGCGAGCCTTGAGCACACTCTTGAGGTTATGGAACACCTCTGTACCCATGCGGATACCCTCATGATAGCAGCATGCACCTACGGGGCGAATCATGAACTCTTGGAATGCGATAGGAGCATCTGAGTGAGCACCACCATTAATGATGTTCATCATAGGTACGGGCAACACGTATGAGTTCACTCCGCCAATATATTTATAGAGGGGCTCATCGAGGTAGTCAGCGGCAGCCTTTGCCACAGCCAAAGATACGCCGAGGATAGCATTGGCACCCAAGTTGCTCTTGGTGTCGGTGCCATCGAGGGCTATCATCTTTTCGTCGATGGCAATTTGATCAAGTGCGCTCATGCCTACCAAAGCGTCTGCGATGGGGCCATTTACGTTAGCTACAGCCTTGAGTACGCCCTTACCCATATAGCGGCTCTTGTCGCCGTCACGCAGCTCGAGTGCTTCGTTAACACCGGTAGATGCACCGGAGGGAACGGCAGCACGGCCAAAAGCACCGCTTTCGAGAGTTACGTCTACTTCTACTGTAGGATTACCGCGTGAGTCAAGCACCTCACGACCAATGATTTTTGCAATCTTCATAACTAAATTTCTATCTTATAGTGTTTTCTGTATATTTCGTTTGACGTGTAAGTATGTGCATAAAGCTCTAACTTGGAACTGTCTACAACTCAATCAGAGTGCAAAATTACAAAATTCTTTTGACTTAGGCAATTTTTAACAATAATTAAAGCCGTAATTAAAGCCGTATGCCCTTGCACATGCTCTGCATGTATACTTTTCCTGATTTGACAATTTTCATTATCCATAATATATAATGTGTCAAGGGCAAAATTGTTCGATTTAGGGCAACTTTTAACAATCAATAAATGTTAATAATGTAAAACATCGATTATGAAAACACTTAAACGCATTTTATGCATTGCTTTACTGCTTGCTGTGGGTGGCGCGGCTGCCAATGCTCAGTACTATCAAGCTATCAATCAAGCTACTAATATGATACAAAACGCCGTGATAGGCGGCTTCAACTATCGAGGCATGGTAGATGCATCTTATACTACCGGTATAGGCACCAACGGTTGCAGCTCGCTGGAGTTCAGCACCACACAAGGCTTCAAGTATGCCAACTGGTTTTACATGGGTGTAGGTGCCGGCGTGAATGTGATGTTTGCCGGCGAGGGTGACGAGACTCATACCTATAATCCCGGCTCTTGGGGCAATGGTTATGATCCCTATCGTCAAGCTCATGACACCGGCGTTATAATCCCATTGTTCACAGACTTCCGTTTCTATATCGGCAATGAACAGGATGTCACATTCTATATTGGTGCGAAAGTGGGTGCCGCATTCCTCATCGGTAAGGACTATTTGCGTACTCCCGACGGCTACCTTGACAATAACGAGGGCTTCTACTTCAAGCCCACCATAGGTTGTCGCGTACCTTTGAGCAGCACTAACCCCAAATATGCCATCAACTTCGGTGTCAGCTATCAGCTCATAACCAACAGCTACTGGAATTGGGGTGGCTATTACAACAACACATCAGTCAATTCGATAGGTGCGACAATAGGCTTCGAGTGGTAATCAAAAGGCAACCATGATAATTTTAGATTTTTAAAGGAGCTGACCAAAAAGTTATCAGATTAATTTCTTAATTTTGCAGCAGAAATTTATTAACCTGAAATTATCATGATAAAATTGCGGTCTCTACGAGTACATAATTTATCGCGAATAACTATTAGACAAGGTTTAACAGGTCTTCTGTTATGCGGATGCGCGAGCGTACTGTTTGCCGGTGGTACACTCACATCGCCTGACGGACGTATAGTGGTCACAACCGACATGGATGCACAAGGGCATCCGGTGTATAATGTTGCCTTTAACGGCAAGCCGGTGTTGGCAGACAGCAAGCTCGGTCTGAAAGCCAAACAAGCCGACTTCACTACCATCTCTGACATGAAAGCCGGTGACATCACCACCTCGGACAGCAGTTGGTCTCCCGTATGGGGTGAGTTCGCCACAATACGTGATTACTACAACGAGATGCCGGTAGAGCTTGTCACAGCAGACGGCAAGAAGCTCACAGTGCGTTTTCGTGCCTATAATGACGGCATGGCGTTTCGATATGAGATACCGGAGCAGGAGTCAGTCAACTATCTGGAGATGAGCGACGAAGTGACCGAATTTAATCTTGCGGATAATCTGACACTATTCTGTATTCCCGGTGACTATGATACGGACGAACGATTGTACACCATAACACCGATGAGTCAGTTGGGCGACAACATGCAACGCCTTAACCACACGGAAGCCTCGGGCATACCCGGATTGTCTGTCCAGACTCCCCTATTGGCCAAGAAAGATGACAGCTCTCTATACATCAATATCCACGAAGCCGCGCTGAAGGGGTATCCGGCAATGGCATTGGAGGCTGATACGGCTAATCTGTCTCTCAAGGCTCACTTGACACCGGACCGCAATGGTGTGCGCGGATACTTGCAAGCTCCCTTTAACACTCCCTGGCGCACTGTCATCATAGCCGACAATGCACCCGACATTTTGGCTTCGCAACTGATTCTTAATCTCAATGAGCCGAGTGTCATTGAAGATACAAGCTGGATCAAACCGATGAAGTTTGTCGGTGTATGGTGGGAAATGTTCGTGGGTAAAGACCGCACATGGGCGTACTCTGACAAGTACAATGCCAAACCGGGTATAACAGACTATTCTCAACTCCCCTCCAACGGCCGTCACCCGGCCAATACGGAGAATGTGAAGCGATATATCGACTTCGCCGCAGCCAACGGTATAGACGGCGTTCTGGTTGAAGGGTGGAACGAAGGATGGGAAGACTGGGCCGGATGGGTCAAGGATCGTCAATTCCTCTTTGACAAACCCTACCCCGACTTCGATGTCGATGAGATACAAGAGTATGCCAACTCAAAAGGTGTAAAGATGATTATGCACCATGAGACAGCAGCCAATGCCGCCGACTATGAACGCCAGTTGGAGTCTGCTTTCAACTTCATGAACGAGCATAACTATCCGGCAGTGAAAACCGGCTATGTAGGCCACATCATACCTCGCTCAGAATATCACTCAAGCCAGTGGATGGTAGACCACTACATATATGTGGCCGAACAAGCCGCCAAGCACAAAATTATGGTTGACAGCCATGAAGCGGTGCGCCCGACCGGCTTGTGTCGTACATACCCCAACTGGATAGCACAAGAGTCGGCTCGCGGCGGTGAGTTCGAGTCGATGGGTGGTAATCCTCCGGAACATACCACAATATTGCCGTTTACTCGCCTTAAAGGTGGTCCGATGGACTATACTCCGGGTCTGTTTGAGATGGATCTGAGCACATATGGTGAAGGCAAAACCGGCAAAGGTCAAACTACTCTCGCTCGTCAGCTTGCTCTGTATGTGACCATGGCTTCTCCGTTGCAAATGGCCATGGATCTGCCCGAAAACTATGAACGCTTCCCTGATGCTTTCCGCTTCATACGCGAGGTACCTCTCGACTGGGCCGACAGCAAGTGGCTTGAAGCAGAGCCGGGCGAGTACATCACAGTGGCTCGTCTTGACAAGAACAGCGACGACTGGTATATCGGCGGCGTTACAGACGAGAAAGGACGTACAGCCAATATAGACTTCTCATTCCTCCAACCGGGCAAGAAATATATGGCAACCATTTGGGAAGATGCCCCGGATGCACACTATCAGGACAATCCAAAGGCCTACCGCATACGCGAAGTTAAGGTGACAAACAAGACAAAACTGAAGCAGAAAGTAGCTCCCGGCGGTGGCTTCGCCATTAAAGTACAAGCCTTATAAGCAGGAGGTCAGCGTGAGTTGAATTCATGCACCCACATTGAAAAAATACAAATCAACGTAGATATAATAAGGCGAGTCTTATGGGCTCGCCTCATTCTATAGCTATTGCGCATGGAATAGATAAAAAAAGCAGCCGGCCATGTAAGCCGGGTTATGTACGCATTCCTTGTCCGTTAAGACTACAGACTGCGTGTCTGTCATTTATCTAATCTACACCTCACGATGTAGCTTCAGCTGCCTACCCCCCGGCAACGGGCGAGCCACCCTTGACTGCCGGTGTATTTGGCATTGCAACCCATGGGATGTACTGACACACCGTGTCACCACGGCATCGGTAGGCCCTTACCCCACCTTTTCACCCTTACCCGCAGCCTTATCCAAAGGCCGCAGACGGTTATTTTCTGTTACATTGTCCTTGCGGTCACCCGCAACTTTCCGTTAGAAAACATGGTGCTCTTTGTTGCCCGGACTTTCCTCCTTGCCCCTTGCGAGACACGGCGACAGACCAAGCCGACTGCTTATTTTATTGTTACAATATCTCTGACATCATCGCCCCCTTTTGTTTTATATAGCGAGCGATGGCTGAAGTATCCCACAAAACCATTAATCGAATATACCGTCAGCACTATCCCGGTCATAAGAGCCAAACAATCCTTTATAACCTCTGCACGGACACAAAACACAATAATACCGGCCAAAATACTCAGGCTCGGCACTATCATGAAATATGGACTAAGACCTATGGCTGACCGGCTCGGCATGAAGTTGCACAGCTGGATAATCCCAACCAATATCATGAGTAATGCTATAGTATATATCAAGTAATTGACGAAAAATGTGGGTGTTATGACCATGAGCAAGCCGAGAATGAGCGATGCGCCGGACACAATAATGAGTGCCGGCGAACGCTTTATGCCGACTTCTCTTGCCTTGTCGCTGATAAAAACCGCACTTATAAGGCTCAATATACCAATCACCAAAAAGCCGATGCCGAGCACAATGCTCATGGCTTCAAATATACCGGACCGATTATTGAGGATTATCAGCAACACACCCCCTATCAAGGTGAACAGGTATGTATATATGAAATTCTTGTTCTTCATCTTAATAGAGTGTGTATAATAGAGAGTCAATTTAATAGCTTTATAATCAAACTTTTTGTTTGGGACAATTGCAGCGATGGTTTAAAAATAGCAACACCGACTCTGTCAGCTGTTCCACACTCAGATGCGACGTATTCAGTGTCAAGTCATAGTTATCGGCATGTCCCCATTTGCGCCCGGTATAATAGTTATAATAATCGGCACGCTTGGAGTCTTGCTGATTAATCATGCTGACAGCATGTTGCTCGTTATCCACATCACCACGCTCCATCAATCGTTTGACACGCTCCTGCTTATCAGCATGCAAAAAGATGCTCACCAGATTAGGCAAGTCGCGACCTATATAGTCAGCCGTACGCCCCACAATCACACATGGCCCTTTCTCCAACAACGAGCGTATCACGTCACTTTGCAGCTTATAGACCGTGTCATCATGCAGTGCGCCGGAGGTAAAGTAAGTATTTGCACCACACGCTGCCTCAAGGATAGAGAAAAGTTTCGAACTGCGCTTTTCGTCCGACTTTTCAAAGATATCCGAACGAAAGCCCAGAGAATCAGCAGCCTCGCTGAGCAACTCCTTATCATAATAGGGAACACCTAACTGCTCGGCGAGATGACGCCCTAACAAACGTCCTCCACTGCCATATTGGCGTCCTATGACTATGATAAAATCTTGCGGCTTCATGAGTACAAATCTTAAATTTTGCACAAATTTACATTTATTTATCGAGATACCGAAATTTTTCGACTCTTTTCACTCACATGACTCTAACGGATGGTTTTCGCAATCCAAGTGAAGAGGTCATCGAGGTTGTAATCTCCGGAATGAGGACGGTTCCATGGGATGAAGAAATCCACGTTTTTGCCTGCGTTCTGAAGCTTTGTAGCCAGATTTACGGGAACGAGGAAAGATGTGTCGCGATCTTTCGCACCATGGCGTATATACCAGTTGGGGGCAACAGTCGACTTGTCTAAGCCTATGTAACACATAGGATTCATCATTTCCACACGTTTCACCATCTCTTTATCGAGTTTAGCCTCCGGATTTTTCAGACGTTTCCGCAGACTGAAGTCAGTAAAGTTGGCCGGATCACCCTTTTCATTTCCGAACACTTTGTTTTCGGGTGATGGCGTATCAATCAACACACCCCATTGGTCAAATGCGGGTGGGGTCTTCAGCGGAGTGACTGATGCCACATAAGACAGATACTCGTCAAGGTCAAGACCGGTAACGAAGTCGGATGACTTATTGAAACTCGGCACACCCCCTCCAGGGCCAAATGAGGGCGCCTGCCTGCCATCACCATTCATGGGGCGAAGTGCATTTCCTCCTCCCATCATTCCCGGCTTTTCTCGGTAGAATGTATAGCCTATAGTGTCGGGAATTTCACATCCCTCTTGCACTGCACGATGAGCGGACGCTATGAGGAATGTCTTCAAGTAGTCCTTATAATTGTCAGCAGTAAGCTGTAACCCGTCTGTTGTGGTCAGGCCAAGTGAATTGATATATGCCGGGCACTCTGCAGCAAGCTCATCGGAAATAGCTATCTGCGCATCCGTCAGATGACGCACTCCCCTATTGGTGCAACCATAGAGCCATTCGTATTCCATATCGGCATGGTTGAGATCGGTTATCGGGCAATAACAGATTGCGGCGAATACATCATCGCTAGCATCAGCTGCACCCATTTGTTTTAGATAAGGCTCATATTCTTTGGCATTACCGGTAGCTCCGAGCAACGCAGACATAGCACCGCCGGCACTTGTACCATCGGTAAAAATCAATTCCGAACTGCCGGGTATCAAATCATCATTAAAGCGTAAATAACGCACGGCAGCTTTCAAATCGAGCAAGCCGTTCGGTGCCGTACCCGTGTAGATAGTTTTACCATTATTTTCAATCACCGAGTTGTTACCTCTCGAACCGGGTATACATAGCACATATCCCTCTTGCAAAGCTCTTCCGCTTGCATCTGAGGGAGAAGGTGTTTTAGCTGTTGAGGCTGCATATCCGCCAACATAGGTACGCAAAAAAACCGGCACATCAGGTGTATCAGCCAATTTATCGGGGACATATATATTCAATGTCTGATACGTTGAGTCCTCCACGTTCGTCACATAATATATGCCCTCATAAGCCTTATAGCAGACTTCCTTGCCATCAGGCATTATCAATGATGCCATAGTGAAATTGTCCGGATCGAACCGCAACGATGATGTCTTAGCCGATACCGCAGCAGCCAGACACCCGACTAAGAGAGAAACCGCAATCTGTTTGTAGCTCATAAATTACATGGTTTTATCTATATATTATCAGTCGCCGAGCATGGTATGCAACACACCCACGGCTCATTAGGGGGTATGAAAAATGACATACACCTTAATAGTAAACAAAAATTTTCATCGTATTGTTTTCGCGAAATATCACATTTTGTCTGCCGGCATCATCAAGATATTTTGAACCATATAAAGCACGAAAATGTTAAAATACAAAATACTATTGACTATGTCCCGGCTTGATAAAATATTGTCTACAAAAGGTGCGCGCGTATTTCATGTCGTGATGCACTTGATTATGCTCACCCTTTCTATCTTTCTGATTATCAGCATATCGATTGACACATTCCGAGGGATAGAATTTTATGACGCGCCTAAATTTGTGCGCCTGCAGACATGGATATGCGCATGGTTTCTGCTCGACTTTGTTGTCGAAATGTTGTTTGCCAAACATCGGTGGCGCTATTTGGCAGGTCACTTCTTCTTCCTGTTAGTATCCATACCATATTTATATATAATATATCGTCTGAAGATACAACTATCGCCCAATGTTGCATACCTCGTTCAATATATCCCACTCATACGTGGCGGCTACGCGCTTGCCGTAGTAGTAGGCTGGTTTACATATAACAAGGTCACCGGCATTTTTGTGACATATCTGGTGACCCTCTTGGCTATGGTATATTTCGGGTCACTTGTTTTCTTCATGTTTGAGATGCCGACTAATCCGGATGTATCTGTATATTCCGACGCACTGTGGTGGGCTTGCATGGACACAACGACAGTAGGCTCAAATATATACGCCATCACTTTGGAAGGGAGAGTCGTATCCGTCATATTGGCTGCTCTGGGCATGATGATGTTCCCGATATTCACCGTATACATAACATCGATAATCACCAGCCACCGCAAGAAACATGCCACCATATTGCCGGTATCACGGACAAATGAAAAAAACGAAACTCCGCAAAACTAAACCACACGACTAAACGTTACTTAATCAAACAGGTAAACTCTACCCTCTCTCTCCTATGAATAACATTGGCAAAACACAAAATTATAAACTATGATTAGCGAAAAACTTCATCAGGCCGTTAACGAGCAGATTAATGCTGAAATATGGTCTGCATATCTGTATCTGTCCATGTCCATGAATGCCGAAGCCATGGGGCATAAAGGTATAGCCAACTGGTTCTTCATCCAATACAAAGAGGAGCTTGACCATGCCAATATCTTCATGAACTATCTCAACTCTGTAGATGCTCGCGTAGAACTCAAACCGATAGCCGAAGTGCCCACCAAGTGGGATACGGTACTGGACATGTTCACTCAGACTCTTACACATGAGAAGAAAGTGACTTCCATGATCAACAATCTGGCAGCCATCGCGCATGATGACCGCGACTTCGCAAGCTCCAACCGCTTCATCTGGTTCATCGATGAACAAGTGGAAGAAGAAGAAACGGCACGCGAAATGATTGACGCATTCAAGGCTGTTGAGGGTAATAAATACGGCATGTATATGCTCGACAAAGAGCTTGCCTCACGCGTATACAACACTCCCTCTCCCTTGGCTAACAAAGAATAGTCTGCCAACACTCTGCCTGTATTTGACACAATGGCGTCGCTGCAAAATATCATTTTTAGCAGCGACGCCATTAACTCTCTAACGGGTGCGTGTCACCTCATCCACACCATTGATAGAGTAAATTTCTGCTATGATACGCTGCAGCTCGTCCCATGAGTGAACACTCATCGAGATGGTCAAGTCAAACAGATTATCCTCTGTAGCAGTAGTTATGCCCTTAATACTAAGACGCATCTTTTCGCTTATACACTCTATAAGGTCTGAGAGCATATGCACACGGTCTATTCCCTTGATACGTATAGAGGCCGGATAGAGTATCTCCGGATTCTCCTTAAAGTCCACACGAGTGAGGTCTTCGCCATGCTGCGAGGCCTCACCGATAGCCAACGGACAGTCACGCTTGTGTATCTCAATCACATTGTATGGTCGACGAAAACCAATCACCTCCTCACCGGGCATAGGATTGCAATGCGTACACAAGGTATAAGGCACCTTGGGCAGACGCGCTATGTAGTTGCGCAAGAAACGCTTGGCCTTATACGTCACCACATGATTGAGCCACTCGGGATTGGGCCGTGCATCCTCAGCAGTATAAATCTCCACCACATCGCCACGCTTAAGTTGTGTACGCATGGAGGACAATTGCCCGTTGATACGTGCATATTTGGCAAACTCCCCAATCTTGCTGTGCACCTCAAAGGCAAAGTCGAGCGCAGTGCTTTTCTTCGGCATTCTTATCGGCTGTCCTTGAGGGGTAAACACCTCTATATCATCGTTATAGAATGAAGACACCACATTTTCGATAAAGAAGCGGTCATTGCCGGAGGATATGATTTCGTTCAGCGTAGAGCGAAACTTCTTAAACCATGGAGCGAAATAGTCCCATCCACCGTCTGCCATACATCCGCGACGTGCCATCTCCACCATCCTTTCCGAACTGATATGCACCTCCTCCCACACACCGGACTTGGACAACAATTTGACATGAAAGCTCTGATATCCGTTCTCCTTGGGAGAATCAATATAGTTGACTATACTGCCCGGTTTCTCATTAAAACGTCCTGTAAGACAACCATACACTTTCAATGCCTGAGTCTTTTCATTGCTCAACTCGGAGTTGGCAAACGTAATCTGTATGAAGTGCTTCGACGATAAATGCCAGAAATCAGTCTTATCCTTGCGCATTTTTCGCCACAGGCTGTACGGCTCACGATATACCGCCGTCACCTTAACTTCAATACCGCTTTCTGTGAGCAATTCTTTAACCTCCTTCTCAAACATACTGACTCGTCGTGCATTACGCCGCTTATCCTCCTCCATCATGCGAGCAAACTCGGCATACTCATGCGGACAACGATATTTGAAGCTCAAATTTTCAAGTTCGGTCTTTACGGCATAAAAGCCGAGTCGGTTGGCTAAAGGTGCATAAAAGTAATCCGTCTCCCCGGCAATTTTCATCTGCTTGTCGGCACGCATAGATGACAGGGTGCGCATATTATGCAGACGGTCAGCCAGCTTAATCAAGATACCGCGTATATCACCGCGCATCGCACCCAGCATATGCTTGAAATTATCCAGCTGCTTGGACATCTCAAAATGCTTATCCTTGCCACCGTCAGGCTTTGTGACTACACGCACAAGCATCTCAACATCCTCGCCGAAGCGGCTGCGAATATCCTCAAAAGTGTATGGCGTATCTTCAACAACATCATGAAGCAGACATGCTATCACCACATCAACATCAAGATACAACTCGGTAGCTGCAATTAAAGCTACAGCTATCGGATGCGTAATATATGGCTCACCACTCTTGCGACGCTGAGCGCCATGTGCTTGTTTAGCAAAACGATACGCATTCTGCAGACGCAACAAATCATGCTCACTGACACGAGGACTCATCGCCGCGAACAACTCCTCGGCACGTGTATCAACCATCGGTACAAACAACTCTTCCATGCGAAATAAGACAGATTAATAAACGAAAACAAAAACAAAATTAGCAAAAAAATCGCAGAAATCCAAATCAAAAATCACACCCCTTACGGAGTTTGTAACTTTGAGCATGTTCTTCAAGGGGCATAGAGCCGGCTTCCATAGTATTAGCAAGTGTTAACCTATATTATTCATACCAACTCCTACTGCGAAGCCTGATTGCGTGCAACTC
>N._stephensi_709_foregut__coassemble_698_pt1 | contig 11574 bp, 7 predicted proteins | sample N__stephensi_709_foregut__metabat2_high_PE_009 | metagenome-assembled genome bin N | reverse complement strand
CATGACAGGAATAATCGCAAGTCTGTGGTTACTATGGGGTAGTGTCGATAAAGGTTTTGAAATTCCGTGTCGTTGCGCAAGACATCCATTCTGCCCATAAGTGCGGCTAACTGCAAATGGGATTCCACCACCAGCTCAAAAAGTCCGACATTGCGAGCACGCGGCAGTCGTATGTTTCCGGCCTTGAAACCGGGGATTTCGCTTTTCCTTTTAAAGCAGTGAAATACCAAGGAGTGCTCCGGATGGCTCTCAAGAAAGTCTGCAAGTGCCTGCAACCGCCTCGGATATATCCAATAATCATCTCCCTCACAGAAGCTGACATATTTTCCGCGTGACAAGGGTATATGCTGCTCATAGATACGATTTCTGCCCTTGGAGTATATATTGGTCTTCCCAAGTACGGGGCGTATTATATCCGGGTATTTGTCGGCATATTCGCGTATTATAGATTGTGCGTTGTCTGTCGAGGCATCATCGGTGATGATTACTTCATATCGGAAGTTCACCTTTTGCATCATTATCCCTTCGAGGCATTCGCGCAAATATTTTTCATGATTATATGTCGTTACGCAAACAGTCACCAACGGCTTGGGACCACAATCATAACCGGGAGGCCGATTAATTCGAAAATCAGCATCCTCATACCCGGCAATAATATCATAGAAAGGGTTCTTAGCCATGCGTAAAATTGACCTCCTGCTTATCGCATTATTTATGCCGCAGGGTGATGAGTGTCAGTTCGGGGGTTGCGCCAATGCGTGTAGGGATGCCCACCTCACCGCAGCCTATATTGACATATATCTGTATAGGGTTGTCTGCCACGGGTGACTTATATTCGTATAATCCGCCCCATTCGGGGTACTTATATGCGGAGGGGCTCCACCCGGTGCCCGGCTTGCCAATCATCATCTGCATGGCATGTGTATGGCCTGACAGTGTCAAGTCAATGTCGGTAGTGTGTCGCACCTGCTCATGCCAATGCATCGGGTTGTGAGTAAGCAGTATCTTGAAGTTATCATCCTTGATTTCGCCGCGCTCGTTGTGGGGGTAGGCTATATCCAGATTGCCATATTGTTTAAAGGGAGGTTCACCCCAATTCTCAACACCGATAAGCACGATGCTGTCATTACCGACTTTTATGAATGTGTGACAGTTGTCAAGGACGTGCCACCCCATTTTTTGCTGAATATTGCGTAACTCTTGTGCATCGGCAAGGTGCTCTTTCTCACTTGGCCAATTGGCATAGTCGCCATAGTCGTGATTACCCATAATCGAGTATACACCATATTTTGCTTTCACCCCGGAGAGTGTCTCGATAAAGGGGTAAGCCTCGTTGGCACGGCGATTTACCAAGTCGCCGGTGAAGAGTACCAGATCCGGTTTGAGTGCATTTATGCTGTCTGTAAGTTTCTGAATAAAAGCCAAGTCAGTGCCCCATGTGCCTACATGCGCGTCAGAAAATTGCACTATGCGAAAGCCGTCAAAAGCTTCCGGCACTTTGGGCGATGCTATCTCCACCTCGCTCACCATGATCTGTGAGCGTCCGAAGATTGCTCCATACCACATAATGATAAAAATGATTATGGCCAGAGGAAGCCCTGCCCACACGCCGATGGGCCGTGCCTTGCGCTTGAACAGTTGCGGTATACGCCCGGCCAAATCAAACACGATATATACAAGTTTGGGTATGTATATGGTAGCCCAGGTGTATAATATCCACATCACGGGGAGTATGGAGGCATCGGCATCGCGTTTGGGCCAACACATGCACAATACCAACAACAGGTTGGTGACAATGGCACTGCACAGATACAGCTTTCGTGTGGCTAATGTGCGACCACATAATTTCCCCTTTACCGGCACGCGAAAGTAGATGTAAACATCTGTCAACAGTGCCGGCAGGAGCATTATCAATGTGAATATCAATGGCAATCTCATAGCTCGTTATTCCACCCCTCCGAGCAGTGCTTTGAGTTTGTTAACCAATGGGTTAGCATACATAGTGAGGAGCAATGTGCGCAAGTATTCCATCTCTTCGGCTGTGAGTGCCGGCAGGTCTATCTTGGCTATCTGACCCTGTATGTAATCATTGAATTTTTGCACCTCTTCATCAGTATACTTTGAGCTGAAGCGTGTGGATGAGTTGAGTGTGTCGTATGCAATGTAGTTGATGGGGAATATCTCGTAGCTGCGGTGTATGGCATTGTCTATAATACGGCATACATAGCGCGCTGCCACATTCTTGTCGCGGAACTGGCCAATCTCATCTATGCGGCTGTTGATGCGCGGAGTGAGCTGGAAGTGTACTTTGCCTTTGAACTGCAACAAGCCCGTCTCCATGGAGAAGAGGTCATCTTTGGTGCTCTTTTTAAATCCCGGGTCACGGCGCTTGAGCAGAAATTCGCGTGCTTTCAGGTAGTCATTCGGATCATACTCATATGATATGGCTACCGGCATGAGGTTAATCTCCTTGATATTGTCCATGAAAGCCCCTTGACCGCCGAGTGACAACATCTTGACGAGAGACTCTTGTGTGTGGTCAGAACTATCCTTTGCGCGGCCTTCGCGTTGGGCTATCCACACACTCTCATGCTTGTGCAGTATGGTGTGATGTATGTATGCCGAGAGCTTTTTAGCGGTATTCAATGCCTCGCGCATACCGGAGTCGCGCTTCACTATAAAGCTCTTGTTGAGACGTACCAAGTCGGTTATCCAATCATATATCAGCAAGTTATTGCCGATAGCTATCTCGGTGGAAGGTATCTGCTGACGCAAGAAAGCGAGATTCAAAAAGGAGGCATCGAGTACTATGTCACGATGATTGGATATAAAGGTATAGTTTAATGCCGAGTTATAGTTGCGTACACCTCCAAGAGTTATGCCCGAAGTGGTGTTTTTGGCCACCATCTGCAAGAAAGGGAACATTATCAGCGTCTGAAAGTCATGCTTGTTGTCTATCTCCAACAACTCATGCTTGATAATCTCGACATCCTGCGGAGGCATACAGAATGAGAGCGCGTGCATGAAGCCGGGCTCGTTGAGCAGTGACACCATCTTTTCATGAAAGATTGCGTCATCATATGGGCATATATCACTAAAATCGTATTCCATTTCTTTCTATCTTCATAGTTGACCCGTAGGAGGCGGTATCAAGTGGCATTTGTTGTCTCAAATAGATAACGTCCTCGCGAGTAAAAGTGTTGCATCCGGGTATGACACATTGAGCCACAAAGTTAGCAAACAATTTTGATATAGACAAATGAGAGGTGAGTAAAAGTCAAAAAATCGGCACGAATTTCAAAAAAAGTACGTCATCAGCACTATTTGTCGAAATAAACAGCTCTTTTTCGCGTTCATATAATGTGAAGAATTTTTCAAAAATATTTGCAACCCTACTTGTATTATTGGCCACGGCTATACCGGCATTGGCTGATAATGTCACGCTGACGGGTTTCGTTAAGGATGCTGACGGCAAGCCTATAGAGTTCGCCACCGTCAAGGTGCAAGGCAAGGCTATCGGCACGCTTACCGAATTGGACGGCTCATATAAGTTGGTTTTGGCTGAGGCTGACACAATACCCATGCAATTCAGCTATATAGGCTATCGCGATGTGACGCGTAATCTGATTAAGCCCAAAGGAGAGGTGACGCTCAATGTCATGCTACCCATAAATGATGTCTTGCTGAATGAAGTGGAAGTCACCGCATATAGACAGAATATCGGCGGCATGGATCAGATTGACATCAAGGACCTTAAGCTGTCGCCCGATGTCTCCGGCGGCAGTGTCGAGGGGCTTCTCACCACCATGGCCGGTGTCAACTCCTCCAACGAGATGAGCTCGCAATACTCTGTCCGTGGCGGTACCTATGACGAAAACTCCGTCTACATCAACGGCACGGAGATTTACCGCCCACAATTAGTGCGCTCGGGCCAGCAAGAGGGACTTAGTATCATCAATCCCGACTTGGTGGGTAACATCAAATTCTCTACCGGCGGCTTCCCGGCACGCTATGCAGACAAGATGTCGAGCGTTCTGGATATCACATATCGCGAGCCGGAAGCATTCGAGGCCGGCGTGACTGCTTCCCTCATGGGTGTCAATCTGTACCTCGGCACCAATTCCGGCAAGTTCAGTCAGCTGCATGGTTTCCGCTACAAGAAGAACAACTCATTGTTGTCCTCACTCGAGACACGCGGCGAGTATAATCCCTCATATCTGGACTATCAGACCAACCTCGTGTGGACCCCCTCAAAGAAGTTTTCGATTAACTTTCTGGGAAATATATCCTCCAACCATTATAACTTTGAGCCGACAGACCGCGAGACATCTTTCGGCACATCCACCAATACCAAGAAATTCAAGGTGTACTTTGATGGTCAGGAGAAAGACCAATTTGACACATATCTGGGTGCGCTCAATTTGAATTACCGCGTCAACAGCGCCACCGACTTCAGCCTCGGATTATCCGGGTTTATGACAAGCGAATATGTCAGCTATGACATCTCCGGCGAATACTGGCTTGACCAGGCCGGCACCTCCGGTGAGGGAGCTATAGGCGGTGAGCTCGGTGTCGGAAAGTACATGGAGCACTCACGTAACCGACTGAAAGCATCCGTGTTGCAAGCAGTGCTTCGCGGACGCACCGTGGTCAAAAACAATCATATCTCGTATGGTGCGCTCATTCAGCAAGAAAAGTTCCTGGATCGCACACGCGAGTGGGAGTGGCGCGACTCTGCCGGATACTCATTGCCCACGACACCTAACGGTGTGCACCTCATTTACAACTTGTCCTCGCATCAAGATCTGACCTCTACCCGAGCTGCCGTATTTGTGGAGGATGCATTATACCTGAACAATGATGCCGGCCAGTTCACTCTCAATGGCGGTGTGCGACTCTCATATTGGAATTTCAACAAAGAGATGCTCATATCGCCGCGCATCAATATGGTGTTCACCCCGGCAGTCAACAACCGTTGGCGTTTCAGACTGGCGGCCGGAATGTACTATCAGAGTCCGTTCTATAAGGAGTTCCGCATGGCCGTCACCGATGACCTCGGCAATGCCTCCATCGTGCTCAATAACAATATCAAGTCACCACGCAGTATCCAGATGCTGCTGGCAACCGACTATGACTTCCGAATGATGAACCGCCCGTTCAAAATTTCGGCCGAAGCATACTACAAGAACCTGAGTAACCTCATATCATACGAATATGACAACCTGAAAGTCCAATATTCGGGAGTGAATGACTCAAAAGGGTATATCATGGGGCTGGACTTCAAGCTGTTCGGTCAATTTGTCCCCGGCTCTGACTCATGGATAACCTTCTCATTGATGAAGACACAGCAAGATGTGGGAGGGGTCAAAACACCTTTGCCATCTGACCAGAGATATGCCTTCTCGCTCTACTTCAATGACTATTTTCCGAAATTTCCGAAGTTGAAATTCTCGCTGCGTGGCATCTTCTCAGACGGACTCACCATGGTAGCACCGCGAGTGAAGAGAGAAGTGGCCTGGTTTCGTGCGCCGGCATACAAACGAGTGGATATAGGGTTCAGCTATCAAATCATCGGAGCACCCGATCAGGACGAACCCTCCGGCATATGGCGACACTTCAAGAACATCTCGGTGGGAGTGGATGTCTTCAACCTGTTTGACATCAGTAACGTCAGCTCATATTATTGGGTGACAGACGTCAACGGCATTCAGTACGCAGTACCTAATTACCTGACCCGCCGACAATTCAACGCCCGCCTAACCCTCGAATTCTAACCCCACACCCACCTATTATCGAATGCACCTATTAATGTAGGTGAGGTGCGGTCGGGTTAAAATGCCACGGATAATATGAATAATATGGGTTTATGGCCACAAAAGTGAGGGGCGTTGCGGTACTTTGAAAAAAAAGATGTAACTTTGCAGTTCGGTAGAAAGATTTCGATATTTTTCAATTCTTGCAAGCTTATCTGTTCTTGATAATCTCTGCAAAGCATTTGAGATGATGTGTATCACTCATGTTATAACAGGTTAAACCGATTAAGTATGACTACAGTACATAAGATAGTTCTGTTGATTCTGACCCTTTTATGGCTCGGACTCTCTTATCTTGTGCTTGACTTGAGCGGGATAACGTTGATTAATATCATTTGGGTACTTCTTGCCGGGGCTTTCATCTTGCTTCCCTTGTGGCGTAAGTGGAAGGACTCCGATTGACTCATCGGCCGACAACATGCCGCTGCGCATATGGCAAACAATCGGATGCAACTGTCTGTAGTTGCAGTATGTGATGAATAACTTGCAAAACAATGAGTTCTGACAATTCACAACATATAGATAACAATCACGACCGGGTCTTAAAACCTCGCTGCGAAGCTGACACCTCTCAGTCATCGGCGAGCGAAAAGCCTCATGTGCCGCTTGATGGAATCAATCTGCCTTCGGACTTGCGTGCTCTCCCGGAGGATAAGTTGAATCAGGTATGTGCCGACTTGCGAGAGGTGATAATACATACACTGAGCAGCAATCCCGGTCACTTCGCATCGTCCATGGGTGCGGTGGAGCTGACCGTGGCGTTGCACTATGTGTTCAATACGCCTCGTGACCGCATAGTGTGGGATGTGGGACATCAAGCATATGCACACAAGCTCTTGACCGGCAGGAAGGAACAGTTTGACACCTTGCGCAAGCGAGGCGGCCTTAGCGGCTTCCCAAATCCCAAAGAGAGTGAATACGACACATTCGTTGCCGGACACGCCTCCAACTCTATCTCCGCAGCCTTGGGCATGGCGATAGCTGACAATCTGACACCGGAAAATCAAGACCGCAAGACGGTAGCTGTCATTGGCGATGCCTCTATCTCAGGCGGGTTGGCTTTTGAGGGTCTGAACAATGCCTCCAACAATGACAACAACTTGCTTATAATCCTGAATGACAATGATATGTCCATAGATGACAATGTCGGTGCATTGCATCGCTATTTGTCAAAAATGAGCACGTCTGAGGGGTATAATAAGATGAGGTATCATGCATATAACTTCATGAAGCGTCATCGTATCATCAATGATAAAGGGCGCAAGCGGCTTATACGCTTTACCAACTCGGTTAAGAGCCTCATCTCCAGCCATCAAAACATCTTCGAGGGGTTGAATATCAGATATTTCGGTCCTATCGATGGCCATGATGTGCACAATCTGGTTAAGGTGCTGAATGAGATTAAGGACATGGAGGGTCCGCGCTTGCTGCACATTTGCACTGTTAAAGGCAAGGGATACAAACCGGCAGAAAAAAATCCTACCACATGGCATGCTCCGGGCAAGTTTAATCCCGAAACCGGAGAACGAAATCCCGGCCCGGCCGGCCCTCATCCGCTCAAATGGCAAGAAGTGTTTGGTCGTTCGCTCGTCGAACTTGCCGATGCTCATCCCGAGGTTGTCGGCATTACAGCTGCCATGCTGTCAGGCACTTCAATGAGTCTGATGATGGAGAAGTATCCTACCCGGACGTTTGATGTAGGTATCTCCGAGGGACATGCCGTGACTTTCGCCGGAGGCCTTGCAGCAGCTGGCAAACATCCGTTTGTAGCTATATACTCATCATTCTTGCAGCGAGCCTATGATAATGTCATACATGATGTCTGCATTCAAGGCCTGCCGGTGACATTCTGTATAGACAGAGCCGGAGTAGTGGGCGATGATGGTGTCACACATCACGGACTGTTTGATATGGCCTACTTGTCTGTCATACCGGGACTTGCCGTCACCTCACCCATGGACGAGGAGACACTGCGCAACCTCATGTTTACATCTCTCAACCACCCCGGGCCGATGGCTATCCGCTATCCTCGAGGCAACGCTGTCCATACACGGTGGCAGACACCATTCAGACAGATTGAGTGGGGGAGAGGTCGTTGTCTTACACCCCCTTCGCGAGGTGCAGTAGCTGTATTGAGCATTGGGCCGGTAGGCAATGATGTACAGCAGGCGGTCACGACTTTACTCTCCGAGGGACTGCCGGTTGCTCATTATGACATGATATGGCTGAAGCCGCTCGACACAAAGCTGTTGGAAGATGCGGTGGCCTCCGGAGTAAAAGCATTTGTAACTGTCGAAGATGCGTCTGTCAAGGGGGGCTTGGGTAGTGCCGTGGCTGAATGGCTTGAGCAAAATCATCCCACAATACCGCTGACCAAATTAGGCGCGCCGGAAGATGAATGGGTTCATCATGCCTCGGTGTCCGAACTGCGTCAATATTGCGGCTATGACACCAATGCCATTGCCGATGCGGTGAGAAAGTTAAACCAAGAGTTGAAAGATAGCGACTAAGCTGCCAAGTATAACTCAATTATGAAAAACAAGCTCTTAGTGTAGGTTTATGAAGATAGTTATAGCGGGAGCCGGTGAGGTCGGGAGTCATTTGGCCAAAATGTTGTCAAATGAAGATCAGGATATCATCTTGATAGACCCGGACCAACAGAAGCTCAATTTGATAGACAGCAATTACAACCTGATGACCTATTGCGGGTCTACCTCATCTTTCCGTTCGCTGAAGGATGTGGCGGTTGCCGATGCAGACTTGTTTGTAGCTGTCACACCCTATGAGACACAAAATATAACCGCATGTGCTATTGCCAAGCAGTTAGGCGCGACATGCACCGTAGCGCGGATAGATAACTTCGAGTTTTTGGAGAAGAAGAATTCGAAGACACTGTTTGACATCGGTGTGGACAAGCTCATATATCCCGAGCACCTTGCAGCACAAGAGCTTATCACGGCACTCGAGCATAATTGGGCACGCCATTGGGCAGAATTGGCCCACGGCAAGCTCCTACTCATAGGAGCCAAACTGCGAGACAACTCCATTCTGGTAAATCATCAGCTCAAGTCGCTCCCCATACAGGAACATACCTTCCACATCGCCGCCATAAAGCGTAATCATGAGACAATTATCCCCAATGGTGACGATGAACTCCTGGAAGGGGATATTGTGTTCTTCGTTACCTTTGAGCAGGATGCTGACAGTATACGCGAGTTGTGCGGCAAGGTGGAATATCAGATAAAGCGAGTTATGATAATGGGAGGCACACGTATCGCCATGCGTTTCGCACTCGAAAGTAAGGGCAAATTCAATATCAAGATTATTGAGCCTGATCGTGCCATATGCGAACGCCTCGCCACACGTCTGCCCGACTGTGACATAGAGCAAGGCGATGCCCGTGATATAGATACACTTAAGGAAAATAATATAGACCAGTACGATGCCTTCGTGGCCTTATCCGATTCGTCCGAGAACAACATACTCAGCTGTCTGACAGCCAAGGAGTTCGGTGTCAAAAAGACTGTCGCGGATGTGGAGAATCTGCAATTCATAGGACAGGCGGAGAATCTGAATATCGGTACCGTCTTGAACAAGAAGCTGATAGCTTCATCGCGCATATTCAAATTCTTGCTTGATGCCGACGAACATAATGCCAGAACATTCGCTCTGGCAGATGCCGAGGTGTATGAACTCAAAGTGCGAGAGAGGTCCAAAATCACCCGCGGTGAAGTGAAGGATTTGAGGCTGCCGTATGGTATGACACTGGCTGCCGTGACACATGATGGCAGATGCTCACTGGTCAATGGTCGCACGCGTATATATGCCGGCGACACTGTAGTAGCATTCTGCCTCACCGGCTCGCTGCATAAAGTCGAACATTGGTTTAATTAAGCCGAAATCATCTGAAAGCACCCCATATTTATATTATCAGTGTGTTTAATTTATAGAACCCATCTAAACAGACATCTATGGCCATATATGTTCATCGGAGTTATATCAACATTGTGATGTTGTTGAGAGTCATGGGTTGGCTTTTGTTGGTAGAGGCCGGCTTTATGGCCATACCTCTGATTACCGCCCTGTGCTTTGGCGAGAGCTTATCCCCGTTAATTATAGGCTTGGGGATTACTGTCGGGGCTGGGCTGGTGATGATGAGCTTAAAACCGCGTAGTCGCGAGATGGGCAAGCGCGAGGCCGTATTGCTGACAGCCATGATTTGGGTTGTATTCTCGCTTTTCGGACTTATACCCTTCATGTTAGGGAGTCCGCATCTCAGCTTTACAGATGCCTTCTTTGAGACAATATCCGGATTTACCACCACCGGAATATCTATTTTGCCAACCCTGGATGGCGTGCCCAAAAGCATTATCATATGGCGATGTGTCATGCAATGGGTTGGTGGTCTGGGTATAATATTGTTCACACTGGCGGTGATACCAATGCTCAATTATCAAGGCGGTATGCAGATGTTCAATGCCGAGGTTAGCGGTATCACACGCACCAAACTCAGGCCGCGCGTCAGCTCCACAGCGAAAAGTATGTGGGGAGTCTACTTTGCCATCACCGGGGCGGCAGTATTGTTGCTCTCATTGACAGATATGGACCCCTTTAATGCTATCTGTTACGGACTTACAACAGTCTCAACCGGCGGTTGTGCGACAACCAATGCCGGTATCGGCGCATGGGATACACCTTGGATTAAGATTATAGTCACCTTCTTCATGTTCCTTGGCGGAGTGAACTTCGGGCTGCTCTTTCAAGCAGCTACCGGGCGTTTCAAGCCATTCCTCGCCAACACCGCTTTCAAGTGGTATTGCGGGTTTATACTGCTCGGGACACTCGTAATGGGCGTAAGTATCTTCTTAAGCGGCAGCTGGCACACGATAGATGATATGACGATAGCACCATTGTTCCAGTCAGTGTCTATCATATCATCTACCGGCTTGACCGAGCCGGACTTCGCAAGCTGGGGAGGACCGGCTATCTCACTGCTGGTACTGATGATGTTTGTCGGTGCATGTGCCGGCAGTACATGTGGCGGTGTCAAGATAGACCGCTTCGTCATATGTATGAAGAACATTAAAAACGAGTTCTATCGCATGATGCACCCCAATGCCGTGCTCACAGTGCGTGTCAACGGTAAGGGAACTTCCGGGCAGATGGTTGAGAAGGCCATTATGTTCCTGATTATCTATGTGATAGTAATAGGTGTGGGAGGCACTCTGTTAGTGTTGATGGGTATACCGATGCAAGACGCATACTTCTCGACACTCGAGTCTATATCCAACACCGGAATAGCCGTCAGCCTCGACGGGATACCCACCGAATACAGTGCTTATCCCATAGGGGCGAAATGGACATTAGCCGCCGTAATGCTCACCGGTCGTCTGGAACTTTACACGGTACTTTTGTTGCTCACCCGCACTTTTTGGCGTAAGTGACAAGATGCCCCCGGCTTGACACGGCTCTATCATATATCAACTATGTAAGAAGGAGCTCAATTTAAATTTAAGAGGGTGTATCATAAATCGATTTTAGCGAAATTTGCATTTACAACACACTGATAATCAGCAGTGTTATTTTGCGATTTCATCGTATTTTCGATTTATGATACACCCTCTTTAGTTGTTGTTCGCCCGACATGGGCATAATCTAAAGGATGCAAGTCCCTAACGCGGCCTGAATGCAGAAAATATCGGCACAGAACGATAGCCTCCCTCAAAAGAATAGGCCGGAAGCCAAAGGCTATGAGGGGGTG
>N._stephensi_709_foregut__coassemble_685_pt1 | contig 11665 bp, 7 predicted proteins | sample N__stephensi_709_foregut__metabat2_high_PE_009 | metagenome-assembled genome bin N | reverse complement strand
AATATATTTTGACATTTCTCCATAAAGTTAAATTTAAATTGACCTCCTACTTATAGAAGCAGCATATATAGCCATTCCATATTGGAGGATAGGATGCATATCCTTTGATGCAGACTCTAGTAGAGTCATATTATGACCTCCATTCTCTATATATAGTGGGTTCTTCTTTTGAGCAAGCTGCCATAACTACCGCACAGATAAGAAATGGTAAAGTATTTTTCATAGTTATATATATTTTTTAGTGATTTGAATTAAATTAATACTATAACAACTTTTATTCAAAGTGGGTTCAGTTATAGTTTTCATTATAATGCCAACTCTCACTATAAAGCAGATTTACGCATTACAAACTGTTATACTTATAAACGCACCCGTCAAGCACTGATGTCATAATAGTATAGAAAAGGGATAACCATTTAATAGCCTGTATATCTATTTAGCAGGATATCAATGTGTAAATATTGTGAGTTATAGAATTTCTCACTATGTGTATTTCAAGATTAACCAAAGAACTATGGTAATTATGAAGACAATATACATGCAAATTCTTACCGTTTTGCTTATTTTGTTAAGATGTTGCGGTTCAATATTTTGACTTTGCGTTTTTTTCTCAGCCTGATATCTCATAATCATGCGAACAAAGCCCGCCAATACAATCTCTGCGAGTATAATACCCAACAAATTGTAAATTGTAAATATTTCATTTTTATCAGTAAAAGTAAGTCCGGATCGCCCATGATATGGTATCAAGAAATATATGAGAGCGAGGATTGCGAACACTACAATATATAATACGAATAGCCTGATTCGCATCATTGAAGAGTATCCCGGTTCAGACCATCGTCCCAAGCCTTTTTTCTTTTTGTATGAAAATACTAAAGTAACAACAAAAAGGATGAAAGAAAGTAAAAAAATCAAACCAAAGAATAGAAATACTGACATAAAATTAATTTATTGGTTACATAAGTTTAACATCGTAAGTAAAATAATGTTTATGCAGTAGCAGGGGGTATGAGACTATTATGGTGGGGTCTATAAATTGATTTGGGATGATTTTGGAGTTATAGCCAAAATCATCCCAAATCACCCCCCTATTGATAATTTTATTAACCGGTGCGTTCAATTTATAGAACCCACCTTATATCAGTCGGACATTAGCCTCTGTGATGCGCGCAAGAGCTTTACGGATGTTGTCTTCAGAAGTGGCATAGCTCAACCTGACGTATCCGGGAGCACAGAATGCTTCCCCGGCTACACAAGCTACATGCGCCTGCTGCAGCAGGTACATCACATAGTCACTGCTCGTGCTGATAAGTTCACCCTCCGGTGTTCGTTTGCTCAAGCATCCCATAACATCCGGAAAGAGGTAAAATGCCCCGGTGGGATTGTTTGTTTTCCACTCCGCCACCTCGCCGGCCAACTGCACTGTCAAGTCGCGTCGACGCTCAAAAGACTGCCTCATCTGCTCCACACAATCTTGCGGACCGGTATATGCCGCCTCGGCTGCTTTCTGTGCAATGGATGACGCGCCCGAGGTGTACTGGCCCTGCAGCTTGCTCACTGCCTTGGCTATCTCCAAAGGGGCGGCCAAGTATCCGATGCGCCATCCGGTCATTGCGTAAGCTTTTGATACACCATTGATTATCACTGTGCGCTCCTTCATGCCGTCAAAGGAAGCGAATGAGCGCGGAGGCTCGGTGAAGCAGATATGCTCATATATCTCATCAGCCATGACTATGATGTCCGGGTGTCGGCGCAAGACGCCGGAGAGTGCTTCGAGTTCATCATTGGTGTATACGGCGCCGGTGGGGTTCGAGGGGGAGTTGAACATCATCAGGCGAGTCTTGTCGGTGATAGCCTGCTCGAGTTGGTCAGGGGTGATTTTGAAATGCTGCTCAATGCCGGCATATATCGTAACGGGCACACCGCCGGCCAGCTTGACCATCTCGACGTAGCTCACCCATGCCGGCACGGGGATAATCACCTCATCGCCGGGGTTGATGAGTGCTAATACCACATTACACAGCTCCTGCTTGGCACCATTGCCGATGACGATGTTTTCCGGCTCATAGTGCAAGTCGTTCTCGCGCAGCAGCTTATCGGCTACTGCACGACGCAACGAAGCATACCCGGCTACAGGGCTGTAGTGCGAAAAGTTGTCATCGACAGCCTGCTTTGCCGCCTGCTTGATAAACTCCGGCGTGTTGAAGTCCGGCTCGCCGACACTCATGTTGATAACATCTATACCTTTGGCTTTAAGCTCGTTTGAGAGCTGCGACATGGCCAATGTCGCCGATGGCGAGAGTGTGTTGACTCTATCTGAAATACGTATCATAATACCACAAAATTGACCTCCTTTGACAACATGACGTGCAAAAAAGGATTGCTCCTACTTATTCAACACTAATGCACTATAAATTTGTTTTACCCCGACACACATTTTTTTACCGCTGATATATTTCTGGTGATTTTGGGCAATTATAAATAAAAAAAATTAGTAACTTTGCATGTTGATAGCCGTAGACAGCTCTCTTCTCCACATTGGAGATGAGATGCTCATGTTGCAACTAATTAACTAAATAACATAATATGAAGAGATTAACTATTAAACTTGTCTTAACTTTGGTGGCGGTGGTGTTTGCCGTAGCCATGTCTTCTTGCAGCAAGAAGGACAAAACGGCACTTATGAAGTGTGTGCCGGCTGATGCTTATTTTATGACTGTTATGGACGGCAACAAGCTGTGGGAACAGTGCGAAATCAGCATTGAAGATGATGATGTCACCATCGGTAAGGACTTGGAAAAGGTCCTCAAACTCAATGGTGTGGATAAGAGTAAGATCAAAGAAATCAAAGAAGTGCTCCGTGTTGTCAATATGACAGAGAAGACCTACGTAGTCTTCGGTTATGATGAGGAAGTATGGTTTACATTCTTCGTTGATGACCAGGAAGAATTCATCAAGACGGTAGAAGAACTCCCCCACTCCAAGGCTGCATTTGATGAGGAGAAAGATTTCATGGTATATGACTATGTTGCTATCAAGGATAATCAAGTATGGATTTGCACTTCCCAATCCGGTGAAGATGATATCGACCTCAAGCAGATCAACAAATTCATGGACCTTGACAAGGAAAAATGCTTCGTCGGCAAGTTCGAGACGCTGGCCGAGGAGTTCAGCACCGATGATGTCACTATGGGCATGTTCGCCAACTTGGACGAAATCAAGTCTGCCATTCACAGTTCAGACGTGCAGGAGTTCAGCCTGGTGCAGAGCATCTTGTTCGATGACTCCAAATATGTAGTGGGTAAGGCACGCCTCACCGACACCCAGGTGTCTGTCGAGATACGTGTACTCAACTCCAAGATGCAGCCGGCCAAGTTCAACTTGCCGCTGGCCAAGATTGACGCTAACGGCATGGCACACATCGACGGCAACGCTCCCATCTTGGCAGCAACCGCCATCGACTCCAAAATGATTGACACCATCATCAATCTGATGGACAAGAACGGCTTGTTATCTTCCTCTGACAAGACGCTGCTCGAGTCATTAAAACAGCTTGACGGCACATTTGCCCTCTCATTAACCAACTTAAACGACTTCGCCTTCTCACAGCAGTATGTCAGCGAAGATGCTGTCAAGGAGAACGGTCAAGTTGGCCTGAACACTCTGGCAAGTGCATTCTGGGGCACTGAAAACCCGTTCACCGTGAGTGCCGCCGGAAAGACACTTATAGTACGCAGCAAGGATAGCTCTGCCACCGCCGGTGGAAAAGTGCCCACTGCCTTGGTAGGCCAATATATCGGCGTGTTCGTCGACTTTAAGAAGGCCGACAAGATGATCAAGGGCGTTGACCTGTCAAAGCTCGGTACCATGTACATGACTATCGGCCCTGATGGCAATGGTATCAAGTTCACTGCCGTTTGGGACATTAATGCTCCTCTGAAGAGCGTATTGCAGACAATCGAGAAGATGAAAGAAGTCAATGTCAACAATCTCGAATTTATCGGCCTTGACCAATGGGAGCAAATGTTCGACAACCGCAACTCATATGGCTACGATGCATATGAAGTTGACAGCGTGGCATACGACCCCTATTATTCATATTACGAGGAACCGGTAGCGGTGGAGGAAGTAGCCGAAGACTATTACGGATACTGATAACACCCACAATATATGACACAGACGAGCGTCGCGCCAAGTCCGGCGTCGATGCTCGTTTTCTAATTATGTTATTTATGCAACCTGAACGACCTGTTATAAACGAAATCAGATTAGAGGATACCCTGCCGCGAGTGTTCGCCGATGAGCAGATACCCGACTCACAGGTGTGGCGACACACCGTGAGCTTCGAGCGCGGCAAGAATTATGTAATCGAGGCACCGAGCGGCACCGGCAAGTCCAGCTTGTGCGCTTATATCTATGGCAATCGCCGTGACTATCTGGGACATATCAGCTTTGACGGCCACGACATCAGCAACATCAAGCCCAATCGTTGGCAATTGTTGCGGCGCGAGGCCTTGGCTTATCTGCCGCAAGAGCTTGACCTCTTCCCCGAACTCACCGCCATGCAGAACATCATGCTCAAGGCCTCTCTGACAAACGCCGTGAGTGAAGCACAGGTTGAAGAATGGCTTCAAAAATTAGGTATCGACTCTCGCTCACACTTCCCCGTGGGCAAGATGTCTATCGGGCAGCAACAGCGTGTGGCCATAATACGCTGTGTGTGTCAGCCCTTCTCATTCCTGCTTATAGATGAGCCGGTGAGCCACCTTGACGCCGAGAACAACAAAAGAGCCGCCGAAATCATTCAGAGTGCAGCCTCAGCTCAAGGTGCCGGCATTATCGCCACTTCTGTCGGTAACCGCATTGGTATTAATGTTGACACACTTCTGCATCTATGAAAAAGCTAATCCGCAAACTTCTGTATAAGAACCTCTCCAAAGCACAGCTGCTCGGCTTCATCCTGTCCAACTTCGCCGGACTTGCCATTGTGATTCTCGGTCTGCAATTCTGGGAAGATGCACGCCCTATCTGGGAAGACGAAGACAGCTTCATACGCAAAGACTATCTGGTGATAAACAAGAAGGTTAACGGCTCCAACACTTTGGGAGAGCCAACGACATTCACCCCCGAGCAGATAGCAGAGATAGAGGAGCAGCCATGGACACGCAAGGTGGGCAAGTTCGCCGCCGCCGACTACCGCATGACCGCCTCGCTGCAGAGCGACGGCAGAGGCATGTCGACAGCCATGTTTTTCGAAGCAATACCCGATGAGTTCATCGATGTAGCCGGCAAAAACTGGAAGTATACACCGGGGGACACCTCCGTGCCCATAATCATCTCCAAGGACTATCTGAGCCTGTACAATTTCGGATTTGCCGGCACGGTAGGCATGAGCCAATTCTCGGAAGAAACAATCTCGTCCGTGCCAATGATTATCAGCATACGCCCGGACAACGGTATGCCCGACATGCAGCTGCAAGGACACATAGTCGGCTTCTCCAACAGGCTGAATACCATACTCGTACCACAAGACTTCATGGACTGGAGCAATGAGCGCTTCTCCAATCATGACACACGCCCCGACCCCTCACGACTCATTATCGATGTCAGCTCGCCCGGCGATGTACGCATAGCAGAGTTTATGAGCCAACATGACTATGAGATAGCCGGCGATAAAGCCAACTCCACAGCAAGCTATCTGGTGAACGTCATCACCGGTGTGGCACTCGGCGTAGGCGCACTCATCACCATTCTGTCATTCTTCATCCTGGTGCTCTCTATCAGCTTGCTGATGCAGAAGAACCGCGCCAAGATACATTCGCTCATCATGCAAGGCGTTGACTTGAAAGTTATCAGCGGTGTATACACACGTCTTGTGGTGATGATAAACCTGCTGGCATGGGCTATAGCCGCAGCAGCGATGTTCCTGTTCCGCGACACCTATCTGTCGGCCATACGCGGCATGGGAGCACGCGAGGCACAGCCGTGGCTGTCACTGGCCATGGGACTGGCCTTAACGCTGATTATGACCGCTTTGAACGCCACCTTCATCCGCAATCGCGTACAACGCGCCTTCCTCAACTGATGGGGCAATCGTTGGCCCGCAATACCGGCAGCCGTCATAAGCAAGAAAGGCGAAAAACTGTTGAAAATGTGGAAGATTTGCTTTTTTTCGTTAATTTTAGGTGATTGTACCAAAAAAAAGTATTATATTTGCAAGCTGAATAGTTGCGTTTATCAAAACGCAACTTACATTTAGTTATTAATACGAAAATAAAAATAACAAAAATAATCTAACTGGTTAACAAATCATGCAAAACAAAGGGTTTATCGGCACAGTTGCTATCCTTTTGATTTTGATTTGCGGTTTTTACATCTCTTTTTCTTTCGTATCAAGCAATTACGAAAAGAAGGCTGATGAATACGCTGCCAAAATCGCCAAGACATCTGATGCCGCTAACAAAAATTACATTGATGCCCGAAAAGAGTACATGGACTCTCTCGCCAACGAGAAGGTCTATTTAGGCTACACTCTGGGTCAAGTAAGGCAGATGGAGATTGGTCTGGGTCTGGACTTGAAGGGTGGTATGAACCTCGTGCTCGAGGTGCCCACTACCGACATTATCCGCGGCCTGGCCAAGGATGAGGCTTCACTCAACAAGATTAACAGCGCCTTCAAGAAGATTTTGCCGCAAGGCGAATTTACAACCCCCGGCGTTAAACCTTCTGACAACGACTTCATCGATAAGTTTGCCAATCAATTTGCTGAAGGTCAGCTCACTACACTCTTTGCTCACGACGGCGAGTTCATGGGTAAGCTCAAAGGCAACTCCTCCAACAAGCAAGTGACCGAAGCCCTGAAGAAGCAAGTTGACAGCCAGGTAGATGACGCATTCAACATCTTCCGCAACCGTATCGACAAGTTCGGTGTTGTATCACCCAACATCCAGAAGTTGCAAGACAAAACCGGCCAAATCCTTTTGGAGCTCCCCGGCGTCAAAGACCCGGACGAGATGTCTCGCATACTGCAGTCTTCTGCTAACCTCGAGTTCTACGAGGTATACAACATCAACGAGATAGGCGGCGCACTCATGCAGCTCAGTCAGGCTACAGCACCCAACGACTCTACCAACAAGAACGCCAAAGACTTGATGACTCTCCTGGGCGGCGGCGCTCAAGGTCCGCGTGTAGGTCTCGTGGCAAAGGGTGACACAGCTGCCGTCAACAAGATTCTTGCTTCCGACGAGGCCGCAAGCATCTTGCCCGATGACCTCACTCTCGTATGGGACAACAAAGCCACTGAAATCGAAATACAAAAGAACGGCAAGCCCGTCTTGAAGGAGAATGGTCAGCCTCGCACTGCCAAGTACTTCGGCCTCATCGCTCTTCGCGGCGAGCCTCAATTGGAGGGTGATGCCATCGTAGGAGCAAACTCCGAGCATGACAACCTCAAAGGCGAGGTGGTCAACATGGAGATGAGCGACGAGGGTGCCACTCGCTGGGCTGCCATCACAAAGGACAACCTCAACCGCTCTATCGCTATCGTCCTGGATAACAACGTATACTCATACCCCACCGTCAACACACAGATCACCGGCGGTCGCTCCGAGATTACCGGCAACTTCACTCCCGAAGAGGCCAACGACCTGGCCAACCTGCTCAAGTCCGGTAAGATGGACGTTCAGGTACGCGAGGTGAGCAAGCAAGTGATTGGTCCCTCACTGGGTGCACAAGCTATCGAAGCCGGCTTCACCTCATTCATCGTGGCTCTGGTGCTGTTGATGATTTTCATGATATGCTTCTACGGCGTAGTGCCCGGCTTGGTAGCCAACATCGGTCTTATCCTCAACTTGTACTTCACATTAGGTATCCTTGCCTCAATACAAGCAGTATTGACACTCTCCGGTATCGCCGGTATCGTGCTCGCCTTGGGTATGGCCGTCGACGCCAACGTGCTCATCTTCGAGCGTACAAAAGAGGAGCTGCGTGCCGGCAAGAAGCTGCGTCAAGCCATCTCTGACGGTTACAGCAACGCATTCTCCGCAATCTTCGACGGTAACTTGACATCAATCATCACCGGTGTCATCCTGTTGCTCTTCGGTTCAGGCCCCATCAAGGGTTTTGCCACCACTCTGATTATCGGCCTTATCTGCTCATTCTTCACAGCCGTATTCTTGACACGCATCGCCTTTGACCTGCTTACAAAGAACGGTCGTCTGGGTGGCATGACATTCTCAACCGGCATCTCACGCAAGCTGTTCGGCCACACAAACATCAACTTCATCGGCAAGAGCAAAGGTGCTATGATAGTGTGGATTGCACTCATCGTGGTGAGTGTGGCTTCACTCGTGATACGCGGTATGAACCAGGGTATCGACTTCTCCGGTGGTCGCAACTACGTAGTAGCCTTCCACAAAGATGTCAACCCCGAAGACTTGCGTGATCGTCTGGCCGGCACCTTCTCAGATGCCGCCAAGAGCCACAAGCTCGACCCCAACGTATCTGTAAGCGTCATCACTATCGACAACAATCAGAAAGTACGTATCTCCACCAACTATCGTATCACAGATGAGAACGACCAGATGGTAGACGAGGAGATATCACAACTCCTGTACACCGCCCTGCAACCCGAGCTTAAGGGTGCCGACAATCAGGTGATGAGCTACGAAGACTTTAACGTGGCCAACGAGGAACAAGGTATCGTATCCGCACAGAAAGTAGGAGCCTCCGTGGCAGATGATATGCGTACAGATGCAATGCTCGCAGTAGCCTTCGCCGTTGTCTGCATGTTCTTGTACATCTTGATTCGCTTCCGCAACGTCGCATTCTCCGTGGGTGCAGTGTGTGCAGTAGCCATGACAGCATTCCTCATTATCGGCTTCTACTCTATCTGCTGGGGCTTCCTCCCCTTCTCAATGGAGATAGACCAGAGCTTCATCGCCGCCGTGCTTACCATCATCGGTTATCAGATCAACGACACCGTGGTAGTATTTGACCGTGTGCGCGAGATGCTCAAGCTCAGCCCCAAAGAGGACAAGAAGAAACTCTTCAACGGAGCATTGAACGCTACACTGACACGTACAGTGATGACATCCGTCTCCACACTGCTCGTGCTCCTGTGTATCTTCATCCTCGGTGGTGACACTATCCGCTCATTCACCTTCGCGATGATATTCGGTGTGATTGTAGGTACATTCTGCTCACTGTTCCTCGCCGCTCCCGTGGCATACAACATCTTGACTCGCAAGAAAAGCGAAAAGAAAGTTGTAGCCACCAAGCCCGTCACCAAGGAACGTCTCTCACGCGGTTAATACACAACCTACATAACTGAGGACTCTACTTACATGATAATAAACAGAAGCGCGATGACCATCCCCGGCATCGCGCTTCACTTCTATAGCCTATATTATTCATACCAACTCCGTAGCGAGAAGCCTAAGTGTGTGTAAATCATAGTCGGCGCAGCAAGGCGCGCCGCAGGATGTAGTAAATCCTACATTCAAGAAGCGCATTGAGATTACGGCTATGAGTTGCACGCAATCAGGCTTCGCAGTAGGAGTTGGTATGAATAATATAGGCTAGACAGCAACTGTTCAAATTATCTGCTTGTCAGCATAAGCAGGAGGTCCCGTAAATGTCTGCGTAGCTCGACAACAGACCCTTTTTGAGAGTCCGGGACAGAACAAAAATCAGGTGACATCAGATGGAAACGGGTGAAATAACGCGGTTTGTTGAACTTGTGGCCTCATAATTTGGTTATCTGACATATAATGCTTATCTTTGCAAAAGTTTACTCTGTCCAAGAGATTATTTGCAAACAACAACTATAGTCTGAGCAAGAAGTAACTGTGCATTTTAAGGGATAAGATTTTGATGCAGATTTCTTCTTGCGAAGAAGGAATGTAGTAAATCCTACATGACTGATGAGCAATAAGAAAGGTGCGCAAAAGATATTCATCAAAATGCACAGTTACTTCTTGCTCAGACTATAAGTTCCTAACCACACATTTTGACACTAATAACTCAAAATTAAATACATTATTATGAAACTTTTCAAAGCTTCAATGGTGCTGACAGTATGTGCCAGCCTTTTCCTCGCAAGTTGTAATATGTCCAACACCGGCAAAGGTGCCCTCATTGGTGGTGGCAGCGGCGGTGCTCTCGGTGCCGGTATCGGTGCTCTCATCGGTGGCGGTAAAGGTGCAGCTATCGGTTCCGGTATAGGTGCTGCCGTAGGTGCAGGCGCAGGCGCTCTCATCGGCAACAAGATGGACAAGCAGCAGAAAGCACTGCAAGAGGAGTTGGCAAATGCCAAGGTAGAGCAAACAACAGACGCTAATGGTCTGCAGGCTATCCGCGTGACATTCGACGGCGGTATCCTCTTCCCCACCGGCAAGTGGACAATCAACCAGAGCGCACAGAATGAGCTCAAGCAGTTCGCACAGTCACTGAAACAGAACCCCCTCACAGACGTATATATCGCCGGCTTCACTGACAACACCGGTACAATGGCAGCCAACGAGAAGGTGTCAACCAATCGTGCCGACGCAGTCAAGACATTCCTGACTGAGCAGGGCATCGCTTCAAGCCGTCTGACAGCCAAGGGTTATCCGATGGCCAACTACCTCAACGACAACAAAACTGCCGCTGAACAGGCCGCAAATCGTCGCGTAGAGGTATATATCTATGCCAGCGAGGCAATGATACAGCAAGCCGAGAATGGCACTCTGCAGTAATCTACGCTCATAACATCAAAATTATAGAACCCACCTATAGTCTTGTTTTACATGCTCAATTTTCTGTTTTATCAGAAAATTGAGCATTTCTTTATTTGACGTTTGGGACGTGAATACAAGCCGCTTATTTATGTACTCATCAACTATTTATGAGCTGAAAGGGATAAAAGCAACACTGCGACGAGTCTCACGAGCCGCCGCAGTGTTGTGTCTTGTAAGTGACAAATAACTAACTAATTAACCTAATATCAACATTTATCTATTACCAAAAATCTTCTCTTGCACAATCTACTTTTCATCTGTAGAAAGACTCTTGCGAGTCACTTTACGATAATATAACATCGAGGTAACCGAAATGGTTTACCGAAGTATGGGGCAAATAACGAAGCGTTGATTGAGGGACGAGCCTTCGGATGGTGAAATGGTTTTGATGTCAAAGGGTTAGGGGAGAGTAGGGGAGTGGTGCGAAAAAAACGAAGCGTTTACATTGGTTTAATTTTGGCTTACATTTCGGGGTTGTGGGTTTACATCAGTGGTGCGTCGGGTTTGCTTCAGGGAACGGTGAGTTTACGCGGTTGATGAGGATGGTTTGATTCGGTCGGAAAGGGTAGGGGAGTCGGCTTTGCGCCGATTTTTTTGTGCCGGTTCCGTTGATTTTGTTTAGCTAATATGTTCCATATAACGGATATTTGGCATATTTGCGGAAAATTTCAGACGATATGAGACAGCAGAAAGTGATACACGTACACCTCAAAGGGAAGCGGAAAGACTACTATTTTGGCTCGATTGCGGCCATTTATACGGTTCTGACGGCTGGAATGGTCGGTGCTACCTATGATTATTTGCGCCATGCCGGACTTTCGGGAGGCGGCACAGTCATAACTAAAACCGCTATAATAAAGCAATCTACGCTCATCACAGCACCT
>N._stephensi_709_foregut__coassemble_683_pt1 | contig 11669 bp, 11 predicted proteins | sample N__stephensi_709_foregut__metabat2_high_PE_009 | metagenome-assembled genome bin N | reverse complement strand
GCATTGTCACCTGCTGAGAGCAAGGCGCAAGCGGAGCTGATTGACTCCGAGATGGTCGCTGAGTCAGCGAGAATTTCTTGGCGGCGTTCCAACTCTTTTTGCTCGCCGATACGTGGTCTGAGTTTGCGCAATTGCTCGAGCCGGAAGCGTATAAACTCCTCATTCTCACGGCTTCGGCTTATCTGTGTACGCAGATTGTCGAGCCGTCTGCGCATATCGACATACTCTCTGAAGCAGTCGGCATATGCGCTCTTCTCTTTGTCGTTGTCGGCTAATGAGTCGAGCACGGAGAGCTGAAAATTGCGCGTCCCTATAAGGAGGTTTTGGTGTTGCGAATGTATGTCGACAAGTCTTGAGGCTATTTGTGAGAGAAGCGCCGTAGTCACCGGGGTGTCGTTGACAAAGGCTCGTGAACGCCCCGTAGGTGCCACTTCGCGCCGGAGAATCAGTTCATCGTATCGGTCAAGGTTATTCTCTTCAAACAACTCTTGCAGGCTGTCATCTGTCGCAAATGTCCCCTCGACTATAATTTTGCGCGATGTATCCCGTGCCTTTTTGATGTCGGAGCGTGCGCCCAACAGCAAAGACAAAGCACCGAGCAAGATTGACTTGCCGGCACCGGTCTCGCCGGTGATGATTGTCAGACCGCCGGGGAGCGATATGTCGAGCTCTTCTATTAGAGCATAGTTGCTTATATACAGTCGCTTAAGCATACCTGTCAGTATCGATAAGTGGGGCTATAAAACTTATATAATCCGGTGCGCTCAATTTATAGAACCCACCTGAAGTGCTTATTGCTCCGGATTGCGTATCTTCTCGAGACGTTCCGTCTCTGTGGGATAAATGTCTTTGAGCATATTATAGACGTCCGTGCGCTCAGTATCCGGTGCTTTTGAGTATATATTTACGAGCTCATCGAGTTTGGTGTCTTTGAAGATTGAGAGAGCCACACTCATGGGCGCGTTCTTATATATAGTCTGAATATTGTTGAGAGACTCTGTTATTGCGGCGCGTCCCTTGTCGGGGCTTGTCACCATCTCATCCAGGCCTTTGCGGTGATATGCGTACATCAACTCGCGAATGCCGGAAGTGGAGCCGTCGGTGTATGCCGACAAGACGGCACTTCGGTTCTTTGTATCCTCAAACGCGCGCCAGCCGGTCTCACCGCTGCTCTGGGCTTGCTGCACTATCGTGGCCACCTTGTCCCAATAGGGCTGACCGCCAAGCGGCGAGAAGGAGTCGAAATCAAGTGCCAAAAACAGGTATACATAGTAGTTAATAATGCCGGTGAGGTTATCTTCCCACGTGTTCTCATTGTATATGAGCGGCTCTCCGCGTCTGTGAGTGAACTCTATTTTGTTGTCTTTGAAGTTGAGAAGCGGCGTGGTGTATGTCGAGTTATACACCGGACGTGATAGTTGCACCTGCAAGTCGCCGGTGAACTTCTCATCTTCATATTTGCTTATGGTGAAGAAGAGTCGGCACTCAATCTTCTCGTTGACGGCAAACTGCGCATTGGTCCACTTTTGAGTATTAACGTACTCTGTGATAGACTCTTGCAGCTCCTCAAAGGGAGACTTGTCAGTACCCTCTATCTTGGATGAGTTTATCTCAACCGTGCAGTTGAGCTCCTGAGCATGGCCGGTCAGGGCTATACCCAAAAGCATCATTACCACTAATATGTATCTTTTAAATTTCTTCATCAAACAGTGTGTCGAGTATATCGGCGGCCACATCGGTCTTCGATTTTGCCGGGAAGGGAAGCACTTTCTCGTCAGCAGTGCGTATGAGTGTCACCTTGTTGGTGTCCTTACCAAAACCGGCCAAAGGGTCGCGCAATGAGTTAAGCACTATCCAATCAAGATGTTTGCAACGAGCCTTACCTATGGCATTATGCAGTTCGTTGTCAGTCTCAAGAGCGAACCCGACGAGCAGCTGCCCGGGACGTTTCTCGGCACCCAGAGTGGCGGCAATATCCGGATTGCTGACAAGCTCGAGAGTCATAGTCTGTTGCTTCTCGCGTTTGAGCTTCTTGTCAGCCACCACTGCCGGCCGATAGTCGGCCACGGCAGCACACATGACGGCCACATCTGCCGAAGCAAATTCGCCCTTACAAGCCTCGAGCATCTGCAGAGCGGAGGTCACCTCTACCCTCTTGACACCTTGCGGGCAAGGCAAAGAGACCGGACCGCTCACCAACACCACTTCCGCACCGCGTGCGGCAGCTTGCCCGGCCAAGGCATATCCCATCTTTCCCGATGAATAGTTGCCTATAAAACGTACAGGGTCTATATTTTCATATGTCGGACCGGCTGTTATTAAGAATTTTTTACCTTTCAGCGACAACAGGCTGCGAAAATAGTCTTCAACAGCCTTGACGATACCTTCCGGCTCTTCCATACGACCTTTGCCCTCCAAGCCGGAGGCCAGATAGCCGCTGGCAGCCTCCACAATCGTCACGCCATCGTCACGCAAGGTGGCGAGATTACGCTGTGTGCTCGGGTGTGCATACATGTCCAGATCCATTGCCGGGGCTACAAATACATGCTCTTTGGCTGACAGATAGGTGGTCACAAGCATGTTGTCGGCCACGCCGTTGGCCATTTTGGCTATCGTGGATGCTGTGGCCGGGGCAATAATCATGGCATCGGCCCACAGCCCTAAATCCACATGTGAGTGCCACTCTCCGGTGTTGGCGGTAAAAAACTCGCTCACTACCGGCTTGCCACTGAGGGCCGACAAGGTCACCGGGGTGATAAACTCCTTGCCATTGGGAGTTATCACAACTTGCACCTCAGCCCCGGCTTTGCGCAACAGTCGCAACAGATACACACTCTTATAAGCAGCAATACCGCCACTGATGCCAAGGACTATATGCTTACCCTCCAGGATGTTATGCAAGGTATTCACTTCTTGTTCTGCTTGAGTTTGACATAGACTGCAGTCAGTATATCTTTGGTGTCCTTTGCGAAGTCGCCTTGCATAATCCAGGCATAATAGCCGGGGTCTTTCTTAAACACTTCTTCTACTGAGCGACCGCGATATTTGCCAAAGTTGAACACGAGTTCACCATGATCATTTTTGGACAAACGCCCGGAGAGATCCACATTACCTCCTTGCACGGAGAAGCGTGCCAACTTCGCCATATCGTTGCCAAACTCTTCGGTCTCCGGGTATTTGTCAAGCTGCGCCATCAGCACTTTATATGTAGCCATGGTGTCTGCCAGTGCGCCATGTGCTCCTACCAGTTCTTCGCCGCAATAGAACTTGTATGCGGCGCTGAGGGTGCGTTGCTCCAGACGATGATAGATTGTCTGCACATCTATCAAGTTGCGGTCTTTGAGATTGAAGTTGTACCCGGCACGCTCAAACTCTTTCATGAGCAGCGGGATGTCAAACTTATTGGAGTTGAAGCCGGCAATATCACAATTGTCGAAGGTTGCCATAAGCTCGGGAGCTATATCGGCAAAAGTCGGCTTATCCTTGACATCCTCATCGCTTATATGATGCACGGCTGTCGAAGCTGCCGGGATTGGTATGCCCGGGTTAAGGCGCTGCTCATAGTCTTGATGCGTACCATCGGGCAGCACCTTGACATATGATATCTCTACTATCCTGTCAGTATGTATGTTGATGCCGGTTGTCTCCAAGTCAAAGAAGACTAACGGCCTGTCAAGTTTTAATTGCATAGGGTGTGTAAATTACTGTGAGTTGGCAACTGCAATAATCATCACTCAACGACCTGCATGGGCATCAGGAGCATCAACAAGTCTTCGCCCTCGAGGTTGACTTGCGGCACGAAGATACCGGGGCGTGCCGGGTCTGACAGACGTATGATGATGGTGTCAGCGGTCATATTGCTGAGCACCTCAATCAGATATATGGCATTAAAGCCTATTGTCATGGCGTTGCCGGAGTATTCACATTCGAGACGCTCTTCGGCTGCGAGGGTATAATCGAGGTCCTGTGCTGCAAGGAGTATCTCATTAGGGCGAATGTTCATGCGCACAAGTGAGGAGGATGCGCTCGCAAACAGGGAGACACGACGCATGGCATTGAGCAAGCTCACGCGGTCTATCGTCAACTCAAACGGGTTGTTGGTCGGTATCACGCGATTGTAGTTTGGATAACGACCATTGATGAAACGGCATGAGAGGGTATAGTCACCTATCACGAATTTTGCACTCTTCTCATCCATCTCGATGTCTATCTCGCCCTCCTCTTTGGCTATAAGCCCGCGCAATATTGCTGCCGGCTTGGGCGGTAATATGAATGAGAAAGTGAGGTCAAAGTTGACCGTCGTGTTGACATAGCGCACCAATTTGTGTGTGTCAGTACCGACAAAGGTTATACCCGGCTTAGGCTGCCCATTCTCATCAAGAGGGCAGATGTCCCAATACACACCGGTCATAATAGGGCGAATTGTCTCCGTACCTACGGCAAACAAGGTTGTCTCCAGTCCGCGACGCACCACCTCGGCCGGCAGAGTAATCTTCTTGGCATCAAGGCGGTTGTAATCCTGCTGCGGGAACTCATCGCCGTTATCGCCCATGAAGTTGAAGTGGCCGTTGAGAAAACGAATGTCAATCTCCCCGTTTTCATCATTTACATAGAATGTAAGCGGCTGTCCCACCACCTCTTTGAGCATGTCGAGGATACGCTTGCCGGGCACTGCTATCTTGCCCTCTCCCTCCACATCAAACACCTCGAGTGTGGCCGTCATGACATTCTCCTGGTCTGAGCCGGTGATACTCAGCGTGTTACCCTGCAATGAAAATAAGAAATCATCGAGGATAGACAACGCATTCTTGCTGTTTATAACCTTGGCAACCGCTGCGAGCTGTGTGGCCAAAGCCTTGCTTGACACATTAAATTTCATATATGGTAACCTATTTATTTCTTGTTCTGTAAAATCGTATTTCAACCCACAAAGATACAAAAAAAAATCGAAACGGAAAGCGTCTGAAAAACTATTTATGAAAATTCGCACTCAATGCACACTCAACGCACACATAAACTCCCGTGAGAAGCACAATTTCAACCGGCTGCAAAGCTTCAGCCGAGAACCGGAATATGGAGTAAAACCGACTCGCAAAACATCATAATACCAAGGTTAAATCAAATGTTAACAGATGTTAATGAGGCGTAAAATTTTGTAAAAATGATTTTCATAAACTAACTTTGCACATTACTTGAAGTTTTGAGCAATCGAAGTCGATTACCATGAATAATATCATTCTATACGATTCCGCGGCGGTGCACGCTGACATGCTACCTCTGTCCTTCACCCGCCCGGTCAGTGATTTCAGAGTGGGTATTACCACTATTTCGGAGAAATGGCAAAGCTGTCTCCCCGGCAAATACAGTGTATATACCGCTCCCTATCTGCGAGATAAATTCCGTCCCATGCCGCAAGCAGACAATCTGTTTGTGGCTGCCAACACGTTGCCCTCTGCAGAGTTATCCGATGCAATATTGTCTCTCGCCGTAGGACAAGCCATCACTCTGCCGGACGGCGAATACATAGCTTTTCGCGGCTCGATGGATCGTTTTGAGCAGCTCATAGCCGGGGCATACGAGCCGGAGAAAATCACCTTCAATGGTGACTGCACTCCTCTGCATCACTTATACGATATTTTCCTGAACAATGGCAAAGCTATTGTGTCTGACTATCGCCGAATTACCGCCGGGCGCAAAAGTCAGCCTCTCCCGGAGGGCAACTTGCTCATAGGCTCACCGGTAATGGAGGATGGCACACCGGCCATCTTCATCGAGGAGGGAGCAAAGATAGCCGGCGCGACCCTCAACGTCACCGATGGCCCCATATATATCGGCAAGGATGCCACAATACAGGAGGGCAGCTGTGTGCGCGGCCCGCTCGCCTTATGCGAACGCGCTCGCATCAATATGGGCGCAAAGATATATCCCGACACGACATTAGGCCCATACGTCAAAGTGGGTGGCGAGCTGAATAATGTCGTAATCTTCGGCTACTCCAACAAGGCTCATGACGGCTATCTGGGTAACGCCGTGATAGGCGAATGGTGCAATATCGGTGCCGGCACCAATGCCTCCAACCTGAAGAACGACTACACCAAAATCCGCTTATGGAACTACCCCAAACGTTCGTTCCTGCGCACTGACTTGCAGTTTTGCGGCCTTTTTATGGGCGACCACTCCAAAGCGGGCATCAATTGCATGTTCAACACCGCAACGGTAGTCGGCGTAGGGTGCAACCTGCATGGTGCCGGGTATCAACGCCCCTTTGTGCCGTCATTCTCCGAGGGGAGTCCGCAAGCCGGGTTCAAAGACGTCAATCTGGTGAAATTCTTCGACATAGCCGAGCGAGCCATGGGACGTCGCGGCATCGAACTCACCGACCTTGACCGCCGCATCTTCAAAGCCATCTTCGATGTGGCTTCCACCTACAAACGATAAATTATCTGCACAAAATCAGTATCATATCGCAGATTATAATATACAGAAAATTTAGGTAATTGCGCATTGTTAACATAATTTAACACTACAACAAGCCTCATTCTGCCATATTTTGATTAACTTTGCAGCGGATAATTGAACATAGTAATTCAATACTATGGACCTAGCATGTAAGAATTTATTTAGTTAAGCTAAAGAAGCAGGTATGCAGTTGCGAAACTTCATACCTGTTTTCTTTTACACCTATTCACGCCTGTTTTTACACCTATTCATACCTGTTTTCTTTTTATAACCGATTATTCCACACCTATCCCTTAGCCGAAACCGGGGGTGAATAATATAGGTAATAGTCCGAACAAGAAGTGCCCTATTGTGTGTCAATACATGTGCACATTTGTGTTGCAGGTGTGCAATAATTTTTCGGTAATTTACACAATATTTGCCTTTTACAGACTTTTAGTGTTGCATGACTGATTTCTTTTTTGTAAATTGCGCTCGATTTGAATTTTTCTCAGTCGCACCATGTGGATACAATACGTACAGCCTTGGATATATCCGGTGATTTTCTTGATATATGCAGCGATGATAGTCAGCTGCATCGCCGTCGTATTGTCTGAAAAGCGCAACCCGATAAAGTCGCTCGCATGGGTTGTCGCACTCATCTTTCTCCCGATAGGCGGCTTGATATTGTACTTGTTCTTCGGCCGTTCGCTTAAGAATAAGCGCATGATTTCGCGCCACAACAAGCGCAAACTGCTCAGCCGCCAAAGCACCCCTACAAGCGCATTCTCCATAGACAACCTCTCGGAGTCGGCCAGACAGATGGTCAAATTAGCCACCTCATTAGGCGCCACACCCCTCTCCTACGCCACCTCCATGGAGATCTTCACTACCGGCATCGGCAAATTTGACGCGCTGAAGCATGACCTGAACAATGCCGAAAAGTCCATCTATCTGCAATATTATATCTTTGCTGATGACAAGTTGGGTAACGAAATAGCCGACATCCTCATCCGCAAGGCGCAAGAGGGGCTTATAGTGAGAGTGATTTATGACCATGTGGGCTCCTTCTCCACTCGCAACAAGTTTTTTGAACGTATGCGCCGTGCCGGTGTTGAGGTGCACCCTTTCTTCCGTGTGACTTTCAAGCTGTTGGCTAACCGCATCAACTGGCGCAATCACCGTAAAGTGGTTATCATAGATGACTCTATAGGCTATGTGGGCGGCATGAACATAGCCGACAGATATGTCGATGGCATAAGTGCCGACGAGGGATGGCGCGACACTCATCTGCGCCTCGAAGGGCCGGCGGTCGGAGGTCTGATATACTCCTTTGCCGTAGACTGGAACTTCCTGAAGCATCACACCGACATCAAGCCGATTGAGACATCAAACAACTCAGTGCCCTGCGCCGTCAAGCTGCCGGCACAATTCCTCACCAGCGGACCCACAGACCACTGGCCGTCAATATCATACCTCTTCCAACGCGCCATACTCAGCGCGCGCAAATGTGTGTATGTGCAGACGCCCTACTTCCTGCCCACGGATGCCTTGCTCAAAGCACTACAGACAGCCGCCCTCTCACGCCTTGACGTGCGTGTGATGATACCGGCACGCCCGGACTCGCTGATGCTCAGATATGCCTCATTCTCATACATCACGGAATGTCTGCAAGCCGGCATAAAAGTATACCTGTACCTGCCGGGCATGCTTCACGCCAAGACACTCATCATCGATGACGAGTTCTGCACCATCGGGTCGACCAACTTCGACTTCCGCAGCTTCGAGCACAACTTTGAGGGCAACATGCTCATCTACGACCCATGTGTCAATCAAGAGTTGAAAGACGAGTTCTTCAACGACATACGCAAATGCCGCAAGCTGACCCTCAGCGCGTGGCTGCAACGTCCACGCGCCCTACGCTTCGGCGAGTCCATTGTCCGACTGCTCGCACCTATCTTGTGACCGTCACTCGTCCAAGTCGTCATCCTCCAATAAGCCGCGATAAAAGTCGGCATCATATTCAATTTGATATTTGAACAGCTCGCCGCACAACATTTGCAGACTCTCGGTAGTAGGATACCTATAATAGAAGAAATGCTGCAGCTTTCGCCATGACTTGACACCGAATTTACCCAAGACGCGCTCAATGTTGAATATATTCAACGAATGTGTCAAGCCGTCCTTGGTAAATTTCAACACAATGCTTGCTCCTCTATAGTCTTCTTGGAGCTTCATCGTGTAAGGAGTCTCGCTCTCGGACGGAGTAAACTGCACATACAGATTATGGTCGGATGCCTTATCAAAGTATTCAGCTTGACTCTGCAAATACTCGCTCCACCGACCCTCCAAGCGCTCCGCCTGCTCATCTGTCAACACGAGCCCGGAATGTCCTCCTTTCCAGTCAAAATCAGGAATGGCTTGTGCCAAAGCGAAGGAGTCGAGCAGCGGGAACGCGTCCGGATTAATCATTATCTCGAAGTTGAGGTTACAATATTTTGTCGGGCGACCGCGCCATGACCAATCCTCGCCGGCATACGCCTCTGAAGTAAGAGTACCGCGCGCCACGATACCTGTCTGGCCATACCCTACTTTGAGCATATAGAACGTGTCGCCGACATGAACCTTGTCAAAATCCCATACCGACCAGTTCATCTCTGTTTCATCCTTACCGGACCTCGCACACTTCTCCAAATCGCCAAGGAAACGCGCCATGGTGTATGACGAGAACCCCGGATTCCATTTCAATATTACAGTACTCATGTCTCTTGCCAATTATTTTTGCAAATGTACGATGATTTATTGTTATTTGCAAATGAAGACAATCGAGAAATCGGCTGCGGAACAAAGTTTTCCGCAGCCGACTAATGTTTGGGTTATATATCTTTAGCTAAGCTCTTGGGGTATCAGAAGATAATCTGGAAGCGAGTCTGGAGCACACCGAGGTTGATGTCCGGGTCGCCCAACTTATCCCAACGATGAGTGTAAGATGCGCGCAGACGCCATATCATATACTTATTAATGTACCAGTTGGCAGTGAGCGAAAGGTCTTGAGCACGACCGCCGTAAATACCGGCCTTCTTGGCTGTTGTGTTGATGTAGTTGTAACCGAGTACGAACTCCAGGCTCTTGGCTGACGGAGTGGCGATACCGCCGTCTGCATGTGAGTACTTGTAGTCACCGCCGATAGCCAGGCAGCGCAGCAAGCCGTATGCTCCCCATGCCTTATATGTCGGCAGGTCATATTTGCGATGAAGCTGCATATAGTAGTACTGTGCCTCGAGAGCTATGGGGCCGTGTGCCAGCAACAACTCGGGAGTGAACTTGAACATTGAGTTGACATCATGTACCGTAGCACCTACAGCTTGCACTTTTGCCACACGTGTCGGGAAGTTGGATGAGATGGTATAGACATTGTTGTCCGGGTCAGAGGTGTTACCATTAAATTGCGGTGAACCGGCCTGGAATGAGATACCCACCTGAGCCATATTGCCGCCATACTGTGCACCGCCCATGAGCGGACGCCATACGAGGCGTGACATACCTCCATAGCCGGTTTTGCGCATTTGTGTGGAGTTGAATGTCATGGCTTGACTCTCGGCATAGAGTGATGCAGTGGCGAAGAATTGTCCCTTGTCGTATACGTACATTGCACCTAACACACGCGGGTTGTTGAGAGCCTCATTTACCAGCGGCTCCTCCATGCTCACCTTCATGGATGAGCTGGTTGCGCTCTGCAAGCCGAATTGCTGGATGAACTAACCGAACTTCAATGAGTTATCAGCATTGAATGTGTACTGCACGAAGATATCCTTGAGCGACACCTTGGCGTATGCAAAGCCTATGTCTACCTTGGCGCTCCACTTGCCGTATGATGCTTTCACACCCAGACGAGCATCGGGTATAGCTACACCGGCGGGGAACAACTCCTTGTCATTAGAGGTATAGACGGCACCATCCATGAGGATACGTCCGGTAGGAGTTACGGTAAATTTGGGCTCATTGGCATTCGCCACTTCGGCGGCAGTAGTGACGGTCTCTGTGATGACAGTCGTGGTGACTGACCCATCCGAATTAGTTGTAGTGGTAGTGGAGATGGTCTTGGTCTCCTCTGACGGCTCCGCATTGGCGAGAACCGGCATGGCGCACATACTCAACAGCGCTATGGGAAGAATATACTTTTTCATGTTTTCCGGTATTTAAGTTTTTAGCAGGGCGGACAGTAAGCCCGCCCCTGTAGATATGTAGTTTATAACGTGAGTACTCTTACTTGGTGAGGGTGGTAAAATCCAGTTCAGAGGGTTTTACGAGACCCTTCTTCTGAAGCTCATTCATCTCCTTGCGAGCCTTTTCGAGCTGCTTTTGGAAGCCCGGGTCGGCGTGCAGACGAGCTACAACACCGGAGGCTACGAGGCGTGCGGCATCAACGTCACTCTGGAAGTGGTATCCGCAGATTACACGGCTTTCGCCCATGTCATAACCACGCTTCAAGATCTCATTCTGACGTGCCGGATTGAGCTCGGCAAGCACTAAAGCGGTAGCCCAACCTATAGAAGTGTGTCCTGACGGATATGAGCCGTTGGTTGACAACTCGGCCTGTTGAGCCGGATTACATGTCTCCTCCTCGAAGAATGCGAAGGGGCGGGTACGCATATAGTAGTTTTTAGCATCGCGGGTAGCCAAGTCGCCGGCATCCTCGCGCATACCGATGATGAGCTTCAAGATCTCGGGAGTATTCTCTTCGTTGATTTCGATACCGAAAGCCTCGGAGAAAGCTTCGGGAACACCATTAGCCTCGACATTGGCATCAGCACTTGCCTGGTCACCACGCGGCGTGTTGCGCTGCAGCTTGCCCCAGTCATAACGCTCCTTGTCATAGAGGAAGAGGATTGTACCACCCTCGGGCGGCGGAGGCAACAGATACAGTGAGTTGGCCACATCTCCCTCGTTGAGGAAGAAAACATCCGGTTGGGTAGAGTGATCCTTGCGGGTAGGAGTAGTTGTTGTTGTCTGTGCCAACATTGAACCGGCACACAGCAGAGCTGCCAAACAGAGCAGATTGCGAAGCTTTAACGAGATGTTCATAGTACTTGGTATGGTTAAGTTATTATATGATAATTGTTGATAGAGAGAGAGCTGACCATGTTTTGGAAAATTTAGAAATTTTCACATTTTTAAACACGATACATGAACTAAACACGCGTACCACAAAAAAGGTTTACGAAATCTAA
>N._stephensi_709_foregut__coassemble_682_pt1 | contig 11670 bp, 14 predicted proteins | sample N__stephensi_709_foregut__metabat2_high_PE_009 | metagenome-assembled genome bin N | reverse complement strand
CGAATCGGGTAAGGGCATTATGCTTTTATTTTTAATTTAAATGAAAGAGCCGTGACAGAAAATTAACACTTTCTATTACTTATGGCAATATGCCATTAAAAAGTGTCAAATCCCATGCAATCATATTGGCCGTACTGACTTTTTGCTTTTGCTTATCGGTGGTTGTTTATGCCCCAGAGGAGCTTTTCGCGCAGGGCGTTGGCAAATGAGCCGTGTTTGCGGCAAACGAGTGGCAAGGTGTAGTCCGCTTTTGATATTTCGACCTCCGTGCCTATGGGCAGGCTGACGGTGTGTCCGTCGATGCTCAACAGGAATGAGCCGTTGCGAGAGTCGGTAATGGTGCGTATAATGCTGTCATCGCTCACCACGAGGGGGCGCATGGTGAGAGTGTGCGGCGCCACGGGTGTGAGCACAATGCCGGGCATGGAGGGCTGCAATATGGGGCCGCCGGCACTCAGACTGTAGGCAGTGGAGCCGGAGGGGGTGGCTATCACCAGGCCGTCGGCTTCGTAGTCTGTGAGATAGTCGTTGTTGAGGTAAGTCTTGACACTTATCATTGAGGCCGAGTTGGCTTTCAGCAGAGAGACATCGTTGAGCGCGTAGGGCAGTGTGTCGGAGGGGTATGCCGGTATGTGCACTTTGAGCATGGTGCGGTTCTCTACCATAAACTCATCGCCGGTGAGGGCCTTGATGAGCTTGTCGATATCGCTGCTGTGCCATGCGGTTAGAAATCCGAGGTGACCGGTGTTTATCCCGGCTACGGGGATGTGCGACATGCGGCTCCATCGGGCCGCTTCGAGCAGAGTGCCGTCGCCGCCGCAGCTGATGATTATGCCGGTGTCATCGCCCGGATGGTCGACACATTTGCACTGCTCAAGGTTGATGTTTTGACTGTTGAGCCAGTTGAAGAATTTTGTCTCCACCTCGACGGCGATGTCGACATCGCGCAGCGAGTCTATTATTGTTGCGATGGAGCCTAAGGCGTTTTGTTGCCATACATTGCCGTATAGTGAGACTTTGTTCATATGTGGGCTGATTAGATGTTCAGGTAATGTTGCAGCTCGAGCAGTCGTTCGCGGCTTATCTGCTCGTCGATGTTTTCCGGCCCGGAGGCGCGAGTGACGTTGAAGCCGTGACGCTCCAGAGAGCGCACTGCCTGAGAGGGGTCGGTGCGGTTGATGCGCATATAAATGTTGAGCATACCGGGCTCGGCCGGGTATGCGAGGAGCGAAATCACCGGTGCATCGGCATCCTCGGCGGCTAATGTCAGAGCTGAGGCTGAATATAAATGTGCCGGGCACGACAGCTGAATGTCTGAGTATTCGTCGCTGTACGGGAGCATTTGCGCCACCCCTTGCAAGGCTTGCCATGCAGTGAGTGTCCGACTTTGGTCTTCGTTGCATAGTATGACGGAGTCGGTCTGCTCATTTGCCATGACGGAGATCACCTTGGCCAAGGAGGAGTCATCGCTCATCCTTTGCGGAGATTTGGTATTGGCGGGTGTGTCTGGGTATGTCAGTATTTCAGCTATATCCATATATTGAGGTAGTTGGAGAGTGAGCCGGGCAAATAATCCCCAAGAGCAATTATAAAAAAATGTAAAAATTGCAATGAGTGTCGGCTATGTCAATTTTTTTGAGTATTTTTGCAGTGCCTAATCAGGTTTTTGGTGTCCTGATTGTCACCGTGCTTATTTAATCATTTGAAAATAAGAGCGGACAACTTCAATCAGAAATCGGGCAAGCTCTCTTCTCATGGTTCAAAGTTACAAAAAATGTGCCAAATAACCCGTCATTTCAGAGTTAAAAAATCACAAAGGGTTATCGGGCGTTTATATTAAGCTACTATATCTATTTGGTAATGACCAGACTAAGTGTTAACATAAATAAGATTGCCACATTGCGCAATGCACGTGGGGAGAATAATCCGGATGTGCAGCAATTTGCTATAGACTGTGAAAGCTTCGGCGCACAAGGTATCACCGTGCATCCGCGCCCGGATGAGAGACATATACGAAGAGATGATGTCTTTAAGCTGCGTCCGATAGTCAAGACGGAGTTCAATATCGAGGGCTATCCGTCACGCGAATTTATGGAGCTTGTGCTGTCGGTGCATCCGGAGCAAGTGACACTCGTGCCGGACAAGCCGGGAGTGCTGACGTCATCTGCCGGGTGGGATGTGGCCGGTAACAGCGACTTCCTCGCTTCAATTATAGATGAGTTGCGCCGTGTAGGTATCCGCTCATCCATATTCGTGGCTCCCGATGAGGCGACAATCCGTGCCGCCGCCAAGGTTGGTGCTGACCGTGTGGAGTTGTATACCAAGGCATATGCTGACAATTATGCCAAGAATCGCGAGGAAGCGGTCTTGCCATACGTCAAGGCTTCAGAGACAGCACACAGTGTGGGTCTCGGGCTAAATGCCGGACATGACTTGAGCTTGGAGAATTTGGCTTACTTCCATAGTCAGTTGCCGTATCTGGATGAGGTGTCGATAGGACATGCACTGATTTGCGATGCCTTGTATCTGGGTATCGAAACCACCATACACCGCTATCTCGATTGTCTTAAGCGCGAGTAATAAGCAGGGCTTATGACCCGTTTTAATTTGACCTCCTTTTTACTGACAACAAAAACACACATAATAATATTCAAAACCAAAAATCAAAATGTTAGTAACAACTGCTCCCGCTGCTGCTCTTACGCAGTCAACGCTATGGGACCTCGTGCTCGACGGCGGTCTCATAATGATACCTCTCGCTATCTTGCTGCTATTGTGTATATATGTATTTGTTGAGCGTTGCTGGACCATAAATCATGCGATGCGTCAAGACAAGACATTCATGAAGCGTATCCGCGACTGCATCATGGAGGGAGATATGGATAATGCTGTCCGCATGTGCAAGAAGAGCGATACCCCGACAGCTCGCTTGGTGCTTAAAGGTGTGACTCGCATCGGACGCCCCACACAAGAGGTGATGGCTGCTATCGAGAATACGGCTGAGATCGAAGTGTCCAATCTGGGCAAAGGGTTGACATGGCTCTCCACAACGGCTGCCGGTGCTCCCATGTTGGGCTTCCTCGGCACCGTGATAGGTATGATGGAGGCGTTCATGGACATGAGCGCCGCCGGCACGGCGACAGATATAAACACGTTGAGCAGCGGCATATCATTGGCCCTGGTTACTACCGTGGCCGGTCTGATAGTCGGCGTGATAGCTCTGTTTGCATACAACTATCTCGTGGCACGTCTGGGCAATGTGGCCACCTCGCTGGAGACAAAAACCATGGAGTTCATGGATATGCTCAACGAGCCTGCCGTCTGACACCCCGCAGCATTGACTGCCGACAATCTTGCTTCAGGCGCGTTCAATCAACGGGAGGTCTGTCTTAACATAACCTGCCAAAACATTCTCAATCCACCTAAACAACATACCGGTGTCTATAAAACGTAAATTCAATACATTGTCCGTGTTCTCGATGTCATCAATGGCGGATGTCATATTTCTGCTGTTGATATTCTTCATGATAACCTCGACGCTCATCATCCCGTCAGCGTTGGATGTCAATCTGCCCGAGAGCACTGAACAGACGATGGAGAAGCCTCAGACGGAGGTATACATCGACTCTATAAGCCAATTGTATATTGTCACCAACCGCAACGACTCGGTGCTCGAAAACCGACTGCCGCACCCGGTGACGATAGAGGAATTGCAGTCCTCACTCATTGCAATACGCGAAGCGAATGCCGAGCAGTCGGTGGCATTGTATGCCGACAGCATTGTGCCATACGCCTCTGTGATACGTGTGCTCGATGTCGCCGCACGCAATGATGTGAAGATGGTACTCGCCACACATCCCGTCTCTCGATAAGTCATGAAACGTCCCACTACCGCCCAAAATATCGCCATGAGCGTGACAGTGCTGACAGCTATACTGCTGTTGTTGCTGCTCTTTGGCGTGCATATCCTCACCCCCGGCACGGCTGCCGTGCAAAAGCAAAACAAACATGCCGTTGCAGACCCGGAACTGCTCGATATGCCGGACGAGGAGATGTTTATTGAGCCGGAACTTGCCGACTTGGGTGACCCCGATAATGTCGATGAGTTCACAGATGACGCCCTCACACCACAAGGAGAGCCGGTGACGGCCGATGTGCCCAATGAGAAGCTGGTCGTTAACGGCCCGAATACCAATGACAATCCAAGTACCGAGACGCTCGTCAGCACCACCAAGCCCAATGCGCAAGCCAAAACCACATCACCCTCACAGAAGGATAAGCCGGACCAAAAGATAGCAAGCACGGAGTCGTCTGTCAATGTCAGCTTCAATAACGGCAAGAAAACCGGCAGCGGGTCGACGGCACAGTCCGGCAACGGCGAGGCGGCTTCAGGTCAGGCACGAGGCGAAGCCACCGGCGGTCGTCAGATGATTGCCCCTTACCCCACCATAACCGGCTTCACCATAAACTCGACCTTAACTCTCATTGTCACAGTACAAGTGAAGGCCGACGGAACGGTTGTCCCCAATTCAGCCAACGTGATTGGACTTAACAGCAGCTTCACAGAACTGAGGAAGAAGCTCATCACGGCCTCCGAAAAGACTCGTTGGACTCCCAAGAAAGGTGCCCCTACAGTGCAAGGCACTATCACATGGACTCTCAAGCCGGGCACTAAGTGAGCCCCTCAATCAGAACTCACCTTAACAATAATTTGAATTGTCAAAGATAGTAGAAATATCACCGGAGGTAATGCTTGCCAAGCAGCGCTTCAGCATTGTGGGCAACTCGCGCGCATTGCTCGAAGCCATAGAACGTGCCGTCAAGGTGGCGCCCATAGACTTGAGTGTCCTTGTCACCGGCGAGAGCGGCTCCGGCAAAGAATTCTTCCCCAAAATAATACACAATTTCGGGTCACGCAAACATGCCAAATATATAGCTGTGAACTGTGGCGCAATCCCCGAAGGGACGATTGACTCCGAGCTTTTCGGACACGAGAAAGGGTCATTCACCGGCGCGGTATCTACCCGCAAAGGTTACTTTGAGGAGGCAGACGGCGGCACCATATTCCTCGACGAAGTGGCTGAATTGCCGCTGACTACACAGGCGCGTCTGCTGCGTGTGCTCGAAACCGGCGAGTTCCTCAAAGTAGGCTCCTCACAGGTGCAACGCGCTAATGTGCGCGTAGTTGCGGCTACAAATGTGGATCTGATTAAAGCGGTCGACGAGGGTAAATTTCGCGAAGACCTGTACTATCGCCTCTCGACCGTGCAGATACAAGTACCCTCATTGCACGACCGCGGACAGGATATAGTGCTGCTTGCACGAAAGTTCGCATCTGATTTTGCCGAGAAATATATGATGCCCGGCATTACCTTTGCCGAAGATGCTCGCCGTATGCTTTTGCTTTATCGCTGGCCCGGCAATGTGCGTCAGCTCAAGAATGTTGTGGAGCAAGCAGCTCTGTTTCATGCCGGCGACGAGATTGATGCCGCCATATTGTCTGAATATCTGCCACACAATGAGCACACATCGCTCACCACACGCCGGTCAGCTCCGAGCTATGAGTCGGAGCGCGAGATGCTGTGGCACACCATCCTGTCATTGCGCAACGAGCTGCAAGCACTCCGCGCTTCAGTGGAGGGTGACGTGTCTCAGAGAGAGCCGGTCGGCGATGATGACAGCCCATTGTGCATCCCCAAGAGTAATTCGGTCATACCATATGCCGAGCAGCCTGACTTCACTCCCTATGAGCCGGCCTCTTTGGAGGAGAATGAGCGCCAGGCCATCATACAGGCACTCGACCGCTGCGGCGGTGTACGTAAAAAGGCCGCTAAAGAGTTAAATATCTCGGAGAGAACACTTTATCGAAAAATCAAGGAGTATGGGGTATAAAAAGATAGCAGCCAAGTTGCGTAAGGCAGCAGTCATGCTGCCCGTGCTGATGTGCGTGCTTATATTGCCCGGATGTGTGCCAAGCTATAAGTTCAACGGCTCGGCTCTCAACTATGATGTCTATAAGACAATCAATATAGGGGAGTTCCCGATACGCGCAGCCCTGGTTTATCCGCCGCTGCAACAGACATTTGAGAATGACCTGCTGGATGCCGTGACACGTCAGACACGCCTTTTGGAAGTCGATACCCCCGGGGCAGACCTCGAGATGACAGGCGAGATTACCGGCTACAACCTCACGCCACAAGCCGTGGGCGAAGATGCATACGCTACACAGACACGTCTGACAATCACCGTCAGAGTAAAATATACCGACCATAAGAACGAGGCTAACTCGCTCGACCAGACATTCTCTGCTTATCGCGACTTCTCAAGCTCCGAAATGCTCACTGATGTGCAAGATGAGTTGTGCAACCAGATAAGTGAGGATCTGGTAGACCTCATCTTCAATGCCACACTCGGCAACTGGTAGACTGCTTGAAGGTTCTCTTGTAAAAAATAAATTTATGAGTATCAATACATTTCCACCCCATGATCCGACGCTCTCCGAGGCGCAGCAGGCTTTGGAGAAGTATCCGTATTATACCTTGCCGGCTCTTATGGCATTAAAAGATGGTCACCCGGGTGGTGCTGAAGAAGTGCCCGTAGAGCTGTTGCGCCGTGTCGCTTTGACATTCTCCAATCCGGCAGACATGCCCGTGGCTCTGAGCGACCGTGCTTCGATTTTTGACAACTTTTATCCCGACGAGCAACGGGCAACGCCTACCACGATGGACACTATTGATACCTTCTTGTCGAACTTCGGCTCCTCAAATCCGCATGAGACGGATGCGTTGGAGAAGATGATATTCAGTGGCGTGCCCGACTATGGCGCTGTGCTGGCGGCTGAAGAGCGTAACTCCACCCCCACGGAGCGAGAGCTGAATGACCCGAAACTATCCGAGCAAGACCGACTGATAAACACTTTTATCGCCGGTACACATGACAGCCATCTGCAGCCTGAAGAGCCGGCAATGGCAACATCTATCCCCAAGAATAGAGTGGAAAAGGATACGGAGCAGAGAGAGTCGGCTCAGCCTGAATACGACAAACTGACCAATAAAGAGGCTGATAAACAGAAAGAGGCAAAAACCATCGGTGATACCCAGCTGACAGAGAGTTTTGTGAGAATTTTGGTTAAAAATCGTAATTATTCGAAGGCAATCGAAATTATTTCGAAATTAAGTTTGAATAATCCAAAAAAAGTATTTACTTTGCAGACCAAATTCGATTTCTGAAAAAATTGATTATTAACGAAAACAACAAATAAGAAAAATGTACGTATTTTTGGCAATCCTCATTATCATTGCTGCCATCCTGCTGATAGGCGCTGTGCTGATACAGAAATCCAAAGGTGGCGGCTTGGCCTCCAACTATGCCGGAGGTAACCAGTACATGGGCTATCGCAAGACAACAGACTTCATCGAGAAGACTACATGGACATTGGCCATCATCATTTGTGTACTCTCCATCGCATGCTCTTTCGCCGTGAAGACTCCCGGATCCTCCAATTCAGGCATCGTAGCCGAGAAGACACAACCGGCCAAGGCTGCTCCCGGTCAGACAGCCGGCCAGGCAGCACCTGCCGCTGAAGTGCCCGCCGAGTCAGCACCTGCAGCCGCTCCCGCAGCAACTCCCGCAGAATAATAAGCTATCCATATCAGAAACACAGATAGAGGTGTGCACCCGCTCAAAAGGCAGGTGTGCACTCTTTGTATGTCAATACGCCGGTATGAGTGAGTGTGAAGATGTCTTCATGCCGGTTTGGAGTTCGGTAGCAGCAAGCAGAGAAGGGTAGTGTCGGTAAGGCCGGTGATGATGCTCCCGACCGGAAGAGTAGCTATAACTGCCCGAATGCTCGCTTGTGTGTATTCTGTGCCGATAAGGGCTGTGGTAATGTCGGTCACTTCGCCGTCAGTCATGAAGTCTCCGGTGATGCTTAATGCCGTAATGCGGTTGGCAGAGTCTGTGGTCAGACGAATGTTAAATTCGCCGACGTCGGGAATTCTCCGGCTGAAACATCTCACTCTTTCGTTGTCGGCAGAGGTCGTACTTTCATGATTTTCACCGGGTATATTATCATGGTGAGGCGCGACGGCCCCAATCTTCAAAAAGCCGGGTGCATAATATTGTTGCTCGATGAGCATAATCTCCTGCAAGTCAGCCTCGTTGATGATGTATGGATTACCGTCGGTGATAGAGTTAATCATGTATTGCTCAAACTCCCCGGTGGAGAGTTTTACACCTTCATTTTTCAGGCAAGTGACACGCGAGGGCACTGACTTCACCCCTTTAGACTCCAATTTTGCGCGTGAGGGGGTCAGGGCATTGGCTATATGTTTCGGGTCGAAATTATATAGCATGGTGCCGTGAGCGATGCATCGGCCGGGAAGGTGATAGAAAGCATTTCCGGCCACTTTCTTGCCGTTAATTGTGATGTCGTTGCGGCCGGTAGCTTCGGCCTCAATACCGATGTTGCGGAGTGATTGAGCTATCAGAGAAGTGTAATGTGCGAACTCTGTTGTCACCTCATCGCCGGGTGTGATGTAGGAGAACATAAAGTTCTCACGGTCAGCGAAGACGGCACCGCCGCCGCTGCGGCGACGCACTACATCTATACCATTGTCAGCACAATAGTGCAGGTCTACCTCCTTGTTTATTTCCTGATTTCGACCGCAGATAACCGTGGGGTCAACTTGCCAGCAGAAGAAGTATTCATCTGCCGGGAGACGTCGCGCCACCCACTCTTCAGTAGCCAGAAAAAACGGCAGTCTGCGATGTATTGTATCTATATGTGTGTCGAATTGGATGTGTCTCATAATGCGTGCAAATTTACGAAAAATAAGTTGGGCGTGCAAAGCAATTTGGTGGTTTGCGATATTTTTGCGAAATTTGCAAAAAATGTTGTTGAAACCGATGGATAATCGGTATTCGATACAGCTTACTGAAGATATGGCAAAAGTTGGAGATACAGTTAGATACTTGAATGCGGTAGGTGGCGGTGTCGTCACACGCATAGATGGTCGCATGGCGTATGTGGATGAAGACGGATTCGAGACCCCGGTACTGCTCAATGAGTTGGTGGTGGTACTGCCGCAAGGTCATGACAAACCCAAGTCCGGCGGCAAGCTGATGTTTGACCAATCAGCAGTGGATGCCGTCAAGGCACGCGATGCGCAGGCACGTCATGAGTCTGATTTGACCAAAGAGTTAAAGCCGGAGCCTCCCAAGCCCCTCCCGGTGGAGGAGACGGAGCATGGCGAGAAGCTCAATCTTCTCTTGGCCTTCGAACCGATGGATATTAAGAGGTTGAGTCAAACACAATTTGCCGCCGTTCTGGTTAATGACTCCAACTACTACCTGTCTTTCAGCTTCTTGACAAGTGCCGACGGCAAGCAGTGGCAAGCCGGATATACCGGCACTGTGGAGCCGAATATGGTAGTCGATTTGGCCACCTTTGGCCATGCCGAATTGGGCGCATACGAGCATGTGAGCATTCAGGCAATAGCCTTCAAGCGCGACAAGACATTCGCGCTCAAACCTGCTATCGGTTGTTCCAAACGTCTGGACCTTAAGAAGTTCTACAAGTTGCATTGCTTCCGCACCGGAGTCTATTTTGACAATCCCGTACTCGAGGTGCCCTTGGTGCTGAATGATGTGCCGGTGGAGAACGTCAAGGCTGATGCCGTGGAGATAAAAGAGGCTATGGGAGGTGCGCCACGTCAGCAGCCGGAGAAGATTGACCTCGATGCGTTGGAAGAAAAATATGGCGGCAAAAACAAGAAGGGGAAGAAGAAACCGACCTCCCCGGCAGATAACCCCCACAAGCTGTTGCCTCCCATAGAGGTGGACTTGCACATCAATGAGTTGGTGGACACTACAGCCGGCATGAAGAATGCCGATATGCTGAACATGCAGCTGGACACCGTGCGCAAGGTGATGAACGCCAATTCGCGACGCTTGGGACAAAAAATCATCTTCATTCATGGCAAGGGTGATGGTGTGCTACGCGAGGCCGTGCGTACGCTGTTGCGCCGCGAGTGGCCTGCTTGCGAGCTGCAAGACGCCTCGTTCCGCGAATATGGCTTTGGTGCAACTCTGGTAACGATACATAAAAATGGCTGAAAGTAAGGAAGTGTGGTGGACCGCCCCCGCCGAGGGTGAGGACGGCAAGACTATATTGGTGAGTGGCCGTGACCGTCTGGAGAGCTACATGGAGTCCGGCAAATATAATGACCGTGTGCAGCTGACATGGCGCTATGACGGCAAGCCTGACGGACTGCCGGACGAGTCGACAGTCGCCCTCATGGAGCAGGCAGATGACGCACTCAGACAAGCTCTTAAAAAGGAGAAGGGATGCATACTCACCGGCATATACACCGGAGCCGGTCAGCGCGACTGGATCTTTTATGTCAAGCGTACCGGGATATTTCAGTCAATGCTCAATCGTGCGTGGGCCGAACTGCCGTTGCTCCCCGTGACAATCTACGCCGAAAAAGACCCCGGCTGGGATGAGTATCGTGAGATGCGTGAGGCCACATATATACCCGACGAAGAATGATACGCATATTCAGATACCTGATACTCACAATATTGCCGCTGCTAATCGCCTCTTGCGGCAGCAATGAATTCACCATCGAAGGTACACTAACCGGCGGTGACGGACAGACCATCACCTTGGTGCATCGTGCCGCAAGCAAGAAGCAAGACTTCATCATCGAGCAGACAATACCTGTTGAGCTGAACGGGCGGTTTACAGTCAAGTTGAATACTCGCTATCCCACCGTGGTGTGGGTACTCACGACAGCCGACGGGTCATTGCTGATGCCGATTTATGCCGAGCATGGTGATGAGCTCAAATTGACCGGGAAATTTGCCGAGCCGCAGCTATGGAAGGTTGAGGGCAACAAAGTGATGGAGCAGTACAGCGAATGGGCGGCTGCAAATATCAACGCCCTCATGAGCGACAATGCCGCCAACCTGAATGCCGCCATCGGCAAGTATGTAAAACAGAATCCGGATAGCCGCACCGCAGCTTTCCTCTTGTTTACGCGCTTCGTTGTCCCGGGGTATGAAGATGAATATCAGCAGCTTGTCAAGACTCTGAAGCTCGACGAGGATGACCTCAAAGAGATGCAGAACGCCTGCATGACTCCTCAAAATGCGACTCGCTCAGAGGGTAAACTGCCGCAAAAACTCACCTTGCCGGACATGAACGATACCCTGTGCGATGTCAGTCTGAAAGGTTCGGGCAATACGCTGTTGTACTTCTGGCGAGACGAGACCACGCCGGAGGCGCGTGATGTATTAGTGAGAGCCAATTCAAGTACCGACGCGCAGACCGTCAGCATATTTATGGATACTGATACCGTCCGTTGGCACAGACAATTGCAAGGCGACAGCACGCTCAACCGCACCACTCGCTTGTGGACACCATCCGGCGAGATGACCCCCTCTCTGCAGCCGTTTGCTGTAAGCGGCACGCCATACTTTATCATTATTGACAACAGCGGCACAGCCACATACCGCGGCAGCGATGCCAAAGCCGCCGCCTCAAAACTATAGTCAGGATGCTCACAAAAGTCTTTTCAGCCGCCGTGCAAGGCATTGACGCCTATTTGGTTACCATAGAGACACTCACCGACAAGGGGTCACTGTTCACCATTGTCGGGCTGCCGG